>Ga0256832_1000108_pt1 | contig 48441 bp, 50 predicted proteins | sample 134614metaG_FD_190534 | JGI IMG/M metagenome (GOLD analysis project Ga0256832, IMG submission 190534) | Hydrothermal vent microbial communities from Lau Basin, Pacific Ocean - 134-614 | ecosystem: Environmental > Aquatic > Marine > Hydrothermal vents | place: Pacific Ocean: Lau Basin | collected...
TTGTAGGATTAAAATGTATAAAAATGGAGTTAGTTCCTGATGAAAAAGGTGGAAGACCAAGACCTAAGCCAGTTGAAGGCTCTGAACACGTTATAGAATGTGACGCAGTTATAATGGCAGTAGGGCAAGGAGATAATCCACTTGCTTATAAAGATGTTGAAGGATTGGCAATAGATAAATGGAATAACCTTTCAACTGTTGATGAGGGATATAGAACTAATATTGAAGGAATTTTTGCAGGTGGTGATGTTGTTAACGGTGGAGATACTGTTGTTACGGCTATTAAACACGGAAAAGAAGCGGCACAATATATGCACGAATATTTAATGACAGGAAACTGGAATTACGCAGTTAAAAAATAAATCTAAAAAGGGAGCAGTTGCTCCCTTTTTCTTTAATTAGCTCCATTATTTCCGAACATAGAAGACAATTTGTCCTGAAGCAGTTCAGCAACAATCTGATTGGAAGTCTGAATTGTAGTTGATTTAATCTCATCTTTGAGTTCACTCTCAACCATCTGGATAATCTTCTCTTGAATATTTTCTTTTACAGCTTCTGTAATCTCATCCATACTATTTTTAACATCGTCCATTATATTTTTCAAAATATAGGTAATGATCATTTCTTCAATTTTATCTTTATTAATAGAAAAAGATATATCTATTGAACTTGTGGATAATTTACTGTTGGTCAGTTCAGCTACTTTTATATTAATTTCCTGTTCTATATTGCCTTCCTCTTTTTCAACCTGTTTCTCCTCTTTTTGAGCAATTTTTTCTTCGTCTTTTTCATTTTTATTTTCTTTAAAAGATTCAAACTCTTTAACAGCTTTATTTATTTTTGAATCAACTACCTTTTTCTGAGGAAAAACAAATTTATTTAAATCTTTTACAAACTGCCCAACTTCATCAGGAATAAGATAGCCTAAAACATTTTTCTTGAAAACATCCATCGGCAAAGGATATTTTCGTGATGTGAGTATATATATAGTTTTATCTTTAAATTCTGGCTTTTCTAAAAGGGTTGAGATATCATCTTTAGCAAATTTATTATTACAGGCATCATAAATAATAAGATCAGACTCTTTACTGGATCTATCTTTTAACATTGAAATTGTGTCTTGATAAAACTTAAGATTTTCAACAGACTTTAGCTGTTCTGAAATAAGGTTTACGGCTTTAACATTACAAGTAACCACGCTAATTCTCAAGTTCTTATCCTCATTTTATTGATTTATTTGCTAAACTTTTTCGGAAAAGCTTCCGAAAAACTTGAATTTGTCTTGATTTAATAAAAAAATTCAGATAAGGTAATAAGAAAATAAACCAAGGAGGTTCATTATGGCAGGAAAAGGACATCTCACAAGAGTTGCTATGTTTGAAGATGAATTGTTAGTAAGATTAGAAGAAGAGGTTAACAGATTTTGTAAAGTTATTAAAGAAGATTTCAATGGATGTGAAATTAAAGACATCAAATTTACCGTAGATGAAGGGACAAAATATGCTATGGTTATTTACGAAAAATGTGAAGAAGAGTAATATTGGAATTGAGTTCTTCCAAAATAGGTATATAATGTTTGAATGCAAACATTAAAATACTATAAATCAAGAATTGCATTTGAAAAAACATTAGAACCTATAAAACCTCAGTATAAAAATTTTAAGTTTGAAAATGAAAAACTTAATCAGTTTTTAAAAAGAAAAAAGATAAAGTTGTATTCCCATCAGATCGATGGGATTACAACGGTTAAAAATGATCAGAACATAGTTGTAACAACACCTACTGCCTCGGGAAAATCGTTCATTTATATACTTTCAGTATTAGAAAAATTAAAACAAAATCCATACACGAAAGCACTTGTTGTATTTCCGTTAAAAGCTCTGGCGAGAGATCAATATGGAAAAATTTTAGATATTCTCCTTGAAACAGAAATCCCTGCAACCGTTGATGTCTATGATGGAGATACGCCAAAAGAAATAAGACATAAAATAAAAAGAGATCCTCCTAACTTTTTAATAACCACACCTGACATGTTAAATGCAGGTATATTGCCTTATCATCAAGGCTGGGCATCGTTTTTTGAAGATTTAGATTTTATAGTTCTTGATGAGATTCATGCTTATAGAGGAATTTTAGGTTCTCATATTTCTAACATTATAAAAAGATTAAAAAGAATTACAGCGTATTATAAAACAAAAAAACCAGTATTTATAACCAATTCTGCCACAATACATAATCCTTCAAAGTTTGCATCGAAACTGATAGGTGAAGATGTAATAGAAATTTCAAAATCTGGTGCAGGTGCACCTGAAAGGGAAATCAAGATATTCAAACAGTTTAAATCAAATGAAATAGCCCAAATAATAGCAAATTCAATGGAAGAAGATTTATCAACAATAGTTTTCGTTGATAGTAGAAAAGAAGCTGAAATACTTGCATTAAGAATAAAAGATATTCTGAAAAAGAAAAACAGGGAAGACCTAATAGAGAAGGTAAGCCCTTATAGGTCTGGATATACACCAGAAGAAAGAAGAGATATCGAATTTAAAATAATGACAAAGAATATACTTGCCGTTATTTCCACAAGTGCCCTTGAACTTGGAATAGACATAGGAGATCTGGATTCGTGTATACTTGTAGGATATCCAGGAACTCTGGCTCAGGTATGGCAGAGATTCGGAAGAGCAGGAAGAAGGGATAAGAAAGCATACAACCTGCTATTCCCAAAAAGAAATGCATTAGACCAGTATTTTGTTAAAAATCCAGAAGAACTTTTCAGAAGACAGATGGAAGAGCCTATTATAAATCCAGAGAACAAACATATACTGAAAAAACATCTTCCAGTTATGGCAAGTGAGATACCTATAAAAATATCTGAACTGTCAGAAACCGAAAAAGAAGTGGCAAGGGAGCTTTATAAAGAAAAAAAACTGAGATTCTCATCTAACAAACTCTATGCAAGTAGACAGGAACCTTTCAGTATCAGGTCGGCAGGTGATTCTTACAATATAATTGACATTGTAAAAAACAAAATTATTGGGCATATTTCTTCTGATCTGTTGATTTTTGAGACATATCCAGGAGCAGTTTATCTGCACAACGGAGAACGATTCATTGTTGAAAGCATGGATCATGAAGAAAGGAAAGTTTTTGTTTTTAAAAGTAACGGAAGTTACATAACGGAACCTCTAAAAGAATCTGTTATTGATATTATACAGGTTAAAGAGCGTAAAAACGTTAAACAGTTAGAACTTTATAAAGGTATTGTAAAAGTAAAAACATCCGTTATCGGTTATTCAACAAGAGATTTTGAAAATGACGAAATACTTCAGGATTATATTTTTGAAGAAAATAACGTGCTGACCAGAGAATTTGAGACAGAAGGATTCTGGTTCACAATGCCAGATCAATGGGAAGATGAGATATTAAGAAGAAATTTAAAACATAATGTAAGATTACTGATCCAATTTTTAAGAAAAAAAGAGAGATTATACACAGGTGGATTTGTTTATTCAGACATAGCATTTGAACATCTGAAAAAGTTTGTAAAAACAGGAGAAACAGACGCACTGAATTTTGCATTAAAAGCAACAGAATCCTTTACAAATAAATTATCTGAAAAAGAAAAAGAAGAATACAGAGAAATAGTAAAAAGAATAAGAGAACGTAAAAACGGATTTTTAGGAGCATTGCACGGTGTGGAACATGCTCTAATCGGTATATACCCATTATTTGCCATGAATGATAGATGGGACATAGGAGGTTTATCAACTCCTTTTTATCCAGAAACAGGAAAACCAACTATATTTATATATGATGGATATGAAGGTGGCGTTGGATATTCTGAAGTTGGTTTCCACAGATTAGACGAGATGATAAGAAGCACATATCTAAATATAGCTAAATGTCAGTGTTTATCAGGATGCCCTTCCTGTATATACTCACCTAAATGTGGAAATTCAAACGATTATCTTGATAAAACCGCTTCAATTTTATTATCAAACAAACTTATGAAAGAGTTAAAAGATTAGTTGTTTAACAAGAATTTATAAATAGCCATACGCGTAAACAGTCCGTTTTCAACCTGTTCTAAAATAACACTTCTGCTACCATAAACAAGTTCACTTTGCATTTCCACTCCACGATTAACTGGCCCAGGATGCATAATCAGGCAATCATCTTTCAGCATATCCACTCTTTTCTGGTTTAATCCGTATTTTATTGAATATTCGTTTAATGTTGAGAAAAAAACTTTCTTTTGTCTTTCTAACTGCATTCTTAAGAAAATAACAACATCTTTATCTTTTATTGCATCTTCAACATCAGTTGTAAAATAATCAATATTTAAAGATTCAACATGCCTTGGAATTAATGTTAAAGGCCCACAAATAGTTACTTCTGCACCTAACTTTTTAAAAATTTTGATATCTGACCTTGCCACTCTGCTGTGGAGAATATCTCCGATAATTGCAATTTTTAGACCTTCTAAACTACCTTTATGTTCCAAAATAGTAAAAGTATCAAGCAAAGCCTGAGAGGGGTGTTCGTTTTGACCGTCACCTGCATTTATAACATGTGATTTTACGTGTTTTGCAACCTGATAAGCTGCACCTGACATTGAATGCCTTATAACAATAAAATCCGACTGCATAGCCTCTATGGTTTTTATGGTATCAAAAAGAGTTTCTCCTTTCGTGGTAGAGCTTGAAGAGCCGGATATATTTATTGTATCGGCTGACAGAAGTTTACCTGCAAGTTCAAAAGATGTTCTTGTTCTTGTTGAGCTTTCAAAAAAAGGAAGAAGAACTGATTTACCTCTGAGATCAGAGAACTTAGTTTCACCATTGTGATATCTATTTTTGTAATCTTTTGCATAATCTATAATCTGGTTTATATGGTCTTTTGTTAACTGTGTAATTGATATTAAATCTTTCACCATCTTCACCTTTTAAATTTTAGTTTTATACTATTTTAAATCAATAGTTGGAAAATTAAAAAATATACATAAATTATTGACTTGAAGATGTGTTTTGCTTTATTCTATTTAGATGATTTTATAAAAAATTAAGAGGAGGTCGTTTTTTAATGGCTGTAGTTTACGTTAAAGAAGATGAAAGCTTTGATAAAGCTTTAAAAAGATTTAAAAAAATATGTGAAAAAGAAGGTATATTAACAGAAGTAAAAAGAAGAGAGTTTTACGAAAAACCTTCAGTTAAAAGAAAAAGAAAACAAAGAGCTGCAAGAAAAAGATTAATCAAAACATTAAAGAAAAAAGGATTATTATAATCAATGTTACTTAAACAACTCCAAAAAGAAATGAAAGAAGCTATGAAAAGCGGAGATAAAGAAAAACTCTCCGTGATTCGTATGCTTATCTCTGAGATAAAAAAAGTTCAGATAGATTCAAAAAAAGAATTAACAGATCAAGATATAATAAAAATTCTTCAAAAGTACGCAAAGCAACGAAAAGAAGCAATACAACAGTATAAAAAAGCAAACAGACCTGATTTAGCAGAAAAAGAACAAAAAGAGTTAGAAATTGTTCAGCAGTATTTACCTCAATCTCTTTCCAGAGAAGAACTTGAAAAAATAATAGATGAAACTATATCTGAGCTTGGTGCATCTTCCATGAAAGATATGGGAAAAGTTATGAAAGCTGTAACCGAAAAAGTTCAGGGAAGAGCCGAAGGTTCAGTAATAAGCCAGATAGTAAGAGAAAAATTGTCTAAATGATAGATTTAGCCCTTGTAATAATTTTAATATATCTAATGATATTAGGATTATACAAGGGCTTTATAGATATAATTTTTAAGTTTATTGGTCTCGGTGCTGGTTTAACACTTGCAATTCTATATTACAAACAGTTCGGTGATTTTCTATTAAAATATTTCAAAACAGAACAGTTTATCATTTACTTCTTTTCATTTTTATTCCTTTTGTTTTTAGGATTATTTACATTTGTTATTCTTAATGCATTTTTATCTGCATTTTTATACAGGATAAAGATTCTAAAAATCACAGATAAAATTTTAGGTATGATTTCTGGGGTTGGACTTTTCTTTGTAATACTTTATCTTTTAACATATTTATATTATCAAAGTGATATAATGCATGATATTCTTGCAAGTTCAAAAATTCTAAAAGAATTTGATAAATTTTTACAAAAATAATAAATCATTTATAATAAAAATAAAAAAATGGGGATAGGATACTCTTGGAAAAATTTACATTTAGAAGATTTATAGCAATTATATTAATTTTTATAGGTTTCTCAATAGCATGGGAAGGTACAAAAGAAATAAATATAACCCAGTGCAAAATTGTAAAAAAATTTTCTAAAACCATGGATTTACAAAAGGAAGCTGTTGTTGTAAATAATGAAATGAAAGAATTTTACGGAAAGATTCAAAAGATTAATTGTAGTGGGACAAAAGCCTTTTTAACAATTCTTATTGATGAAGATCAGACCCAAATCATTCCTGTAGATGATATTTTTAAAATAAATGATATAAAAATACAAAACATAATACTTAACAAAGTTACAGATATAACTATGTCAGGTGTGTTGAAAATAGTAATAGGTAGTTTTATCTTGATTTTAGTTGTATCTTTCAGGACTTTTTTCTGGAAAAGAAAAAAAGCCAGTATTTAAACTGGCTTTTAAAAGTTCATTACAATAGGTTTATCTGCTGAATTTATAAAATTCAAAAATGTTGCAGCTCCTGCTGGTTTTTCTACACCTTCAATCAGGTCTTCTTCTTTATATCCAAAAAGAGTCATAGCCGTTTGACACGGATAAAGTTTTACATCTAAATCAATGGCATCCTGAACTAATTTTTCAATGGAAGGCATATTGTGCTTTTCCATCATTTTTTTCATCATATTTGTAGAAAAATCCATCATACCAGGCAAGATTGTAACAATCTGAGGAACAGGAAAAGGCATAGGCATAGCTGGATTACCTACAGGAGAGACTTTTAGTTGTTTTAATTTTTCTTTATGTATAGCATTTAAACCGTAAAAACTAAAAAACATTCCAACTTCCATTCCCATTGCTGCTGCAGTAGTAGAAAGTATGAAAGCAGGTAATACCTTATCAAGTGTTCCGCTTAAAACAATAATTCCAACTCGTGTTGCCATTTTCCTCTCCTATATAATAGAAATATATTTAAATATAAAACTATGATAACACCCGTAATATATCATTGAAAATGACAAATATCATTAAGGTACCTAAAAGTGCAAATCCTATATAAGCAAGATATTCTTTTGCTTTTTCTGGTAACGGTCTTCTTATTATCATCTCAATTAATAAAATAGCTATCAATCCACCGTCAAGAACTGGAATAGGTAAAAGGTTAAGATAACCTAATTGTAATGAGATAAATGCAATTGTAAACAGATATGTTGCCAAACCAGATTCAAGAGCCTGCCCAGAAAACTGTGCAATAGCTATAGGTCCACCAAGTGTTTTAAATGAAACTTCACCTGTAATAAGACCTTTAATAACCTTTCCGATCATAACCGTAAGTTCCCAGGTTTTCTCAAAACCTTTCTTTGTAGCTTCTGTAAACGGATATTTAACAGTTATAGTTTCCATCATAGGTGATATACCTATAACATATTTATTCAGAGAATCATTCCACTCTGGAGTAACAGTAACTGTAAATACCTTATCTCCTCTTTTGATCATAAGATTTAAAGGTTTTTGCTCTTTTAATGAAGAAATATAATTAACAAACTCGAACCATGTTCTTATAGGTTTACCATTTACTGCAATAATTTCATCTCCTGGCTTTAAACCTGCTTTTTCTGCAGGAGTATCTGGAAGGACTTTTCCAACTTTTGCAGGTAACACAGGAGAAATCCCAATGGTATCTTTTGTTATATCCTCTGGAACTTTAATCGGAACAAAAGCTTTTTCACCGTTTCTCTCTATGGTAAGAACAACTGTCTGTCCTGCTTTCATTCCTATCATAATGGTAAAATCTTTCCATGTTTTAACAGGTTTCCCATCAACTGCAATTATCTTATCAAAAGGTTTAATACCTGCTTTAGCTGGAAATGAATCTGGCTGGACATAACCAACAACAACAGGTTGGTTTAAATATGCAGGTTCTTTAATTCCCATCATATAAACTGCCGAGAATAACACAACTGCAAGAATAATATTAAATAATGGCCCTGCAAGAGCAATTAATATTTTTTGCCATCTTGGTTTTGAATGGAAAGAACGGGGATCTTCAAATGCCTGCTTATCTACCTCACCTTGAACAGGTTCAGTCATAGAGTCTTCCCCGTACATCTTAACATAACCACCTAAAGGAATAGCTGCTATTTGATAAACGGTTTCTTTACCCTTCCATTTAACAATTGGTGGGCCAAAACCAATAGAAAAAACTTCTATTTTAACACCAAACATTTTAGCAACAATAAAATGTCCAAATTCATGAATAGTAATAAGAATACCAATCATAATTAAAAATGCTATTAAACTAATCACTACCGAGATACCTCCAAATTTTTAGACTGTAATATAATCTGCCATTTTTTGTGTTTCTTCTATGATATTAATGACATCTTCAATTGTTTCTGGTGTTTTAAAATTTAAACTTTCAATTATTTTTTCAATTAATACAGGAATCTTAATAAATGTTATTTCACCTTTTAAAAATTTATTAACAACTATCTCATCTGCAACAGTCAAAACTATAGGGAAATAACTTTCTCTTTTTCCATATTCATATGCAAGTTTTAAAAGAGGAAATTTTTCAAAATCAGGTTTAAAGAAAGAAAGAGAGCCAAGTTGTGTAAAATCAAGGTAATCAACATGATTTTCCCATCGCTCAGGATAGGTCATTGCATATAAAATAGGTATTTTCATATCTGGATTTGACATATTGGCAAGGATTGTTCCATCAACATATTCAACCATACCATGAATTATACTTTCAGGATGAATAATCACATCAATTTTTTCATAATCATAACCAAATAGATAGTGTGCTTCTATAACTTCAAGACCTTTATTCATAAGTGTTGCACTATCTACTGTTATTTTTCTTCCCATTTTCCATTTAGGATGATTTAATGCTTCTTCTATCGTGATATCCTCAAATTCAGACATAGGTTTATTAAAAAATGGCCCTCCAGATGCAGTAAGAATGATTCTTCTTACATTTTTTCTATTTTTATCTTCCAAACATTGAAAAATAGCTGAATGTTCACTATCTATTGGAAAAATCTCATTGTATCTATCTTTTAAAATTTCACCTAAACAGATTATTGATTCTTTATTTGCTGTGGCCAATTTTTTATTGTTCTCAAGGAGGTAGTATGTCGGTTTTATTCCTGCTATACCTGATACTCCGTTAATAAAAAGATCTATATCGAGAGTAGCTAATTCTTTTAACCCTTCTTCGCCGTAAAGTATCTTTACACCTGAATCTATATTTACATTTTTATCATATTTTGCAACATACACAAATTCTGGATGAAACTCATTTATTTGTGAAAATAATGCAGGTGATAATTTTGATGCTGATAAAAGTTTTACTTTAAACTTATCTTTGTACTGTCTTACAATCTCTAATGTTTGAGTTCCTACAGAACCTGTTGAACCTAAAATTCCGAGAGATTTCAACGATTATATTTCCCCTATCGCCTTAACAATATATCCAAAATAATCGTTATCATCTTTCACACCGACAAACTCAATGCTGTCATTTATAACTGTTTTAGGAACAGATGATACGGTATATTTGTTTGCAAGATCTGGAAAATTATAACAATCAATAGCAGTAGCTGTGATGTAATCATTAACTAAAGCAAAACTGTAAGCCTTTAAAATAGCAGGTGGACACCATCCACACGAAGTGGTAACAAAAACTTTAATATCAACAGGTTTATCCACTTCTTCAACGAACTCTTCAATTCTTTCTGATATATCATAATTATTAGTAGAAACCATTTTTATTGCAGTAATAAATGTGGGAAACTCTCCACCTGAAGGTAATCCCATATATCTTATTCCAAAATCTTTTTCTAAAGTTTCAATTGATATGCACGGATTTTCAAGACATTTTGTTCCTTCTTTTTCTTGAAAAGTTATTTTTTCTGAAAGCTGTGAAAGTTCAGTTAATAACTCTTTTATTTTATTTGATAAATCATCATTTTTTGAAAATAAAACAAGCTTCACATCATCTTTTAATGAACTAAATTCATTTTTAAGTTTCTGTTTAACCTCTTCAGATAAAACCATGAATTTGACACCTGTTTTCTATTTTTTAATAATTTATTATAACATGCAGGAAAACAGGTATCTTTTGTTATGATGAAATTCCTTTTATAGCACTATCTATAATAAATTGAGAAAATGTGTATCGTCCTTTTTTACCATCTTTTTTTCTTTTTCTTTTTTCCTTTTGATACGCCATTAATAACTGATCGTATTCCTCTGCAGTAGGATACAGACTGACACGTTCTTTTTCGACTTTTAAATCCTCTGTTTCATCTACTTCCTGCTCTATCTCCTCTTTTTTCTTGGTTTTCTTTTTTACCTTAACGATATCTTCCTTAAACATTTCATCATACGCCGTTTTCTTAGCCATCATCCTCTCCTATGGTATTTATTCTTTTTTCTATTTGGTTCATAAGTTTTAGCATATCTAAAGATACAGCAGAACGTGGATCAAGTTCCCATACTGGTACTCCAAGTGCCAGAGCTTCAGATATACGGATACTATCTCTAACTGGTTGTAAAAAGTTATCAGGAAAAGCGTTCTCCAGATTATTTAAAATAGCCTTTGAAAAATTGGCTTTTTTATATCTCATAACAGCAATACCGGTAACATCCATCTTTTTTCTTCTAAACTTTTCAATTTTAGGTAATGTTTCCAAAAATATATTTAAACCTTTCAGAGCAGCTCTTGATGTATCAAGAGGAACTAAAACATGTGTTGAAGGAATAAGGGCATTTGCTGTAAATATGGACAAAGAAGGTGGCGTATCAATCACTACAAAATCATAACCGTCAAGATTCTCTAAAAATGTTTCAAGGGCATAAACATCCTGAACTCCCAACGCTTCAAATCTTGAAAGTTCGATATCAGAATAGATAATATCCAGATTCTTTTTTGCATTAAAAGGAGTTAGCTCTTTATTTTCAAAAATATTTTTTATATGGTGAGATTCATCTATTTCTTGATTGCCTAAAAACATCGAAGAGAAATTTCCTTGCATATCAAGATCAACTGCCAGAACTTTACCTTTACTTCTTAAGTGTTCGGCAAGATGAAATGCTAACGAGGTTTTTCCAGTTCCCCCTTTTTGAATACTTACTGTAATAACCTTCATAACCAAACCTTCTCCCTAATTTTTCATTTTTTCGTAAAAAACATGAAATTCTTTAACGTTTTAACTTTAAAATGTTTATTTAGTTTATTCTAATTATTATATAAAAATATTTTCTATTTTTGTTTTTAAATTTTTTCTTTATTTTTATATTTATTTTTTATTTTATTTTTTTAAAGTAAATAATAATAATAGTAATAATAGTCTGTGGATAACTTTAAAAATTGGGTTTATAGCCTTTAATATCAACGATCTGAGCCTGTGGATAACTATGTGGATAACCTGTGGATTTAATGTGGATAACTTTTTTTCAAAAAAATCTATATTTTAGAATACTTATACATTTTTAATTTGAAAACATTATTGTTTTTCAGATACTTAAACCTGTGGATAACTTTTTTTAAAGATTGAGTTATCCACAACTTATCCACAATTTTTTTGGAGTTATCCACAATTTTTTGCCACTTATCCACAATTAATGTGGATAACTTTTCATCCATGTGGATAACTTAAAAAGTTTATGTGGATAACTTGGATTTAGAATTGAGAATAGCTTAGAAACACAATGATTATCTCAATTGTGGATAACTTTTCAATGCTCTAAAATTATGATATATTAGGAAATCCTAATAATCAAATTTTTGTAGATATTGTAAAAATATACTTAATGTAGAAATAACAAAAAGCTAATCTTAGACGAATAAATAAAAATATAACAATAAGGGAAAGGTTAGAATGAAACCTATAAGATGTTTATTATACGAAAAATTAAGAAGTCAAAAAGAGTTATCTCCAGAAGAAGTGAAGACATTAATGAATGTAGTTAGGAACGAGATAAATTTTTTAATTCGAAATAATATTCTTCTAACGCCTGTAAACTATGAACGATGGTTTTATGTTTTTTGCTATGTTTATGAAAATAGAAGAGAGTTGACCGATCTAGAAATTTTTGGACTGTATAAGGAAGTTTATGGTTCAGAGGCTTCTTTCCAGACTTTTTCTGAAGAAATGCGTCCAAATGGATATGTGGAAAAATTAAAAGTTATAGCTTCTGAGATAGATGAAAAATTAAAGGAAATTGTTGATACTTTGACTGTTTATGAAGAAAATTTAGATAAACACACTGAAAAACTTGAAAAAGAAAAAGAATGTTTGGATAAAACAAATATAGAAGATCTTTTGTCAAATATTCTTGAAGAACTGAAAGAAATTAAAAAGGAAAACTCTACACTAAAATCAGAAATTAATCATTATCACTCTGAGATAAATAGATTGAAAGAAGAACTTTCCGTGGCTAAAAAAGAGGCAAATGTTGACCATCTGACAGGGCTTATAAATAGAAGAAGATTTGAAAGAACTCTTTATACTATGCTTGAAGATTTTCATAAAAGAGGATATCCATTTTCAATAATTCTTTTAGATTTAGATGATTTCAAAAAGATAAATGATACGTATGGTCATGCTGTTGGTGATGAAGTGTTAAAGGAAGTTGCATCTATTCTAAAAAATTATCTTAGAGCAAACACTGTTATCAGTAGAATAGGTGGTGAAGAGTTTGCTATACTGCTTCCTGGTGTTGAACTTGAAGATGCAGTTCATATAGCAAATAGGATAAGAAATCTTATTGCTAATCGAACAATAAGAGTGAACGGATACGAAATTCATATAACAGCAAGTTTAGGTGTGACACAGGTTCAAAAAGATGATAACTTCAATAGAATAATGGAAAGAGTTGATTCATTGCTTTATCTTTCTAAACGAGGTGGAAAAAATAGAGTTGAAGTTAGATAGTTCCTTCCACAGCCTCAATTAGCTCCTCTTCTTTTGAAAACATCTTTTTCGCTTCTTCTTCTGAAATCTCATGATCATATCCTAACAGGTGTAAAAGACCATGGGCAAGCAATCGTATTAATTCATCTTCAAATGTTTCACCTAAATTTTCTGCCTGTCTTTTAGCATAAGGAACAGAAATAATAATATCTCCTAATATTTTATAAGGATATTCAGGTGGATTTTCATCAACAGGAAAAGATAAAACATCTGTAGGTTTATCTTTCCCTCTCCATTCTTTGTTTAGTTGCTGTATTGTTTTGTCATCAACGAAAGATATACTTACTTCCACATTATCTAAATTAAGTTTTTTTAAAAATTGCTCTATTATGTGTTTTATAAACTGTTCATCTATTTCTGGAAATTCATTACTTATCAGTATATTATTTGGCAATTTCTTCACCTTTCTGTTCTTTTTGTTGTTCATATCTGTCGTAAGCTACGATAATTCTTTGAACTACTGGATGTCTAACAACGTCTTTTTCTGTAAATTTAGTTACACCGATTCCTTTTATATCTTTTAACACTTCCAATGCCTCGATTAATCCTGATTGTGAAAGTTTTGGTAAATCTATCTGTGTAACATCACCTGTTATTACTGCTTTTGAACCGAAACCTATTCTTGTTAAAAACATTTTCATCTGTTCTTTTGTTGTGTTTTGTGCTTCATCAAGTATTATAAATGCATCGTTTAGTGTTCTTCCTCTCATAAATGCCAACGGTGCAATTTCTATTATTTTTCTATCAATCATATCATTTACTTTTTCAGGATCGATCATATCGTAAAGGGCATCATATAAAGGTCTAAGATATGGATCAACTTTTTCGGTTAAACTTCCAGGTAAAAATCCTAATTTTTCACCTGCTTCAACAGCTGGTCTTGTTAATATAATCCTGTTTACTTTTTGATTTTTTAAATGGGCTACTGCAACTGCCATAGCAAGATATGTTTTTCCAGTTCCTGCAGGGCCTATTCCAAAGGTTATGTCGTTTTGTTTTATGGTTTCAACATACTCTTTTTGAGTCGGAGTTTTTGCCATTATTGGCTTTTTTCTGTGTGAAAATAAAATGGTGTCTTTATTTTCATGCACCGATGGTTGTTCTTTTTCTAATGAATAACCTATTGCCATATTTCTTACATCTTCTGCACTTAAAACGTGACCTACTTCAAAAAATGAAGCTACTTTTGTCATGAATTCTTCAAATTTGTCTAAAGATTGTTCTTCACCTTCTGCAATAATTTCTGTTCCCCTTGAGAATATTTTTAAATTAAATAAATCATTAAAGTATTTTAAATTTTCATCTCTTTTCCCAACCACATTGAAATATGCTTCCTGTGGTATCTCTATTTCTAATCTTGAAATGGTTCTTACCTCCAAACTTTGTTTGCTTTTGTTGATAATTTATTCATTTTTTTAGATTTTCAAGAGTTATAAATTAAACCAACCTTCTGGGAGTTCGACGATTATTTTGTTGTTTTTAAGATCAACTTCTTTCACGAATTCGCTAATAAACGGTAAATGTCTGATTTTATCATCGATACACTTTATTAAAAGATACGCATGACTGAGCCTATCATCTATTTTCTCTATTTTACCTATGATCTTACCTTTATATTCAACATCCATACCTAATAACTGATATTCGTAGAACTGTTCTTTTTCAAGTTTGGGGAGTTTTTCTTTTGGAAGGTAGATATATGTATTTGTAAATTTTTTAGCGTCTTCTTTATTGTTTATGCCTTCTAATTGAACTAATCTTTTTGTTTTTGAATATCTTTCTATATTTATAGGTTTTATGTTTCCTTCTTTATCTTTTATAAAAATCTGTTTAGGAAGTTTTAATTTGGGAGGATATATTTCAACTCTTAAATCACCTTTAACTCCGTGTGTTCCTAATAATCTTCCTACGATTACGTAGTCTTTATCTTTGACTTCTTGTTGCAATATTTATTTCCTCTATGCCGTTCATTTTAGCTATATCCATTAAATGAACAACTCTTTCAAACTTAACATCTTTATCTGCAAGAATAACGAGCTGTTTTTCCTTTTTCTGCTTTAAATACTGAGCTATTTCTTTATCTGTAACTTTTCTTCTATTTATATAGTAATCTCCTCTTTTATCAACACTTATTTTTAAAGGTTTAGTTTCTTTTGCTTTTAAAGATGCTTTTGGTAGTTCAACATCTATTACAGAAACAGGTGCTAAACTTGCTACAATTCCTAAGAACAATATGATTATAAATGCGATATCAACCAATGCTGTCATATCTATCGTAAAGGTTTTATCATTAGTTGATAAATATTTTTTAAAATCCATATTGACCTCTTATTCTTCTTTTTCTTTATAATCAGCTAAATCATAAACGATGTTTATAACAATATTTTCAAGTTCAAGGGCAAGATATTCCACTCTGGATTTAAAGTACCAGTAAGCAGCTAAAGAAGGAATTGCTATTGATAAACCAAATGCAGTTGTTAATAACGCCTGTGAAATCCCAGCAGATAAAACCTCTGGATTTCCTAATCCTTCTACAGATAATGCCTCGAAAACCTGAATCATACCTGTTACCGTTCCTAAAAAACCTAAAAGAGGGGCAATTGCTGCTATAGCTCCAATTGCGTTTATATAACCTTCTAACTTTGGTAATTGAATTTTTGCAGCTTCTTCTGCTATTGTTGTTAATTCATCTTTAGCTCTTCTTCCTGTAACAAATGCATTTAAAACAGCAGCTATTATTTCTGTGGCCAGAGAATCTTGATGTCTTGCAACTGCAAATGCATCTTGAATTCTTCCTTCTTTTATAAAAAATATTATCTCTTCTACGGTTTTCTTAGGTATAACTTTAGATTCTCTTAAAGAATAAGCCCTTTCAATAATTAAACCAATAACTATAGCACCTAAGAGAAGTAACGGATACATTAATGGCCCGCCTTTTTGGAACATTGAAATAATAAATTCCACTTTCTTCCTCCTTATTTATTACATCTTGGCAGTTCTTTAAGTTTTTGAACAGTAAGGTTAAATATATTTTCGTCTTCAGCTTTAAGTAATGGTTTTATTATACACGAAGCTTCCATATCTTTTCCCTGTTCTTTTAAAATATCGGATGCTTCTAATCTTGATTTTACAACAAATTCTTTTGCTTCAGGATAAAGATAAATGACATTTAAATAGTTATTTAGTGCTTTATCTTTTGCACCAGTCTGTTTATAAATTTCTGCTAAAAGATAATAACTTTCAGCAACATGTTTATAATCACCGCCCTGTGTAGCTTCATTTAAATATTTGATTGCAGCTTTTAAGTTTCCGAGTTTATATTCGATTTTACCTAAATAATATGCAAGATCACTTTTCATATCTGGATACTTGTTATACAGTTCTAAGAAATATTCTTTTGCTTTTTCATAATCTCCTGCTTTAAATAAAAGAGTTGCCAATTTAAACACGTTGTTATCGGTTTTTGGCAATGATTCATAATATTTAATGGCATCTTGAATATTACCTTCTTCTTCATAAATCGTTGCCAACAGTTCTTTAGCAGAAATTGCAAAGTTACCGTCTTTGTATTTTTTCAAATAGGCTTTTAATACTCTTTTTGCCTTATCTAAATTACCCATCTTATAGTAAAGATATCCTAATTTATACCATGCGTATTCAGATTCATTTGCTTTTGATTTGATCAGATCGATATAAATCTTTTCTGCTTTTTGGTACTCACCTTTATCAATGTATGCTTCAGCAAGCTGTAATTTTAAAAGATTTACAAATGGATAATTTGGATATTTTTTTATAAAATCTTCTATCTGTTGTTCCACAGAACCTTTTGATGATTTCATCTCTAAAACAGTTAGCTGATAAGCTGCATCTATTGCCTCAGGAGAATTAGCATATTTTTTTATGAAATTTTTATAAATCTTTCTTGCTTTTTCTACCTGTCCTAAATTGTAATAACTATCTCCGATTCTTAAAATACTTTTTTTAGCAAGGTCTGTATTCGGATATTTTTTTATAAATTTTTGAAACTCTTTTATAGCCCTTCTGTAATCACCAGTTGCAAAGAAAGAATAGGCGTAAAGATACGCAGATTTTACTGCAATATCGTCATTTCCTCTAGCTAATTTCTTTAAAATATCTCTTCTTTTTTGAATATCACCTTTGCTTAAATGTATATAACTTTTTAAGAATAAAGACTTTCTATCTTTTTTATCTTTAATTAATTTATAGGCAGTATCTATCATTCCTGCATTGAATGCACTTACAGCCTTCATGTAATTATCGTGGAAGTATTGGTAGGCTTTTTTATAATCTCCCTTTTCAAAGTAATACCATCCTAATAAGTCGTCTGCATATGCAGGATCGTATTTCTTTAGAACTTTAGCTACGCTTTTTAAAAGCTCAAGCTGTTTATTTTGATAATAAATTTCAGCTAAAAACTTAAGAGCCTGTTCTTTTATTTTAGGATCTTTTGCATGATAAAAAGCTTCTTTGAGCATTTTTTCTGCTGTTTTGTAGTCTTTTGCATAAATTGCGGCATATCCTGCATAAAGTTTAAATAATGGATCATTTATTGTTTTCATGATATTAAGTGCATACTTGTATTTACCTATGTTGTAAGCAGAGATTGCCACTTTTTTCTTGATTATCTGCTTGTATTCAGGTGAAACATTCAATGCTTTTTGGATAAGAATATAAGCAGTTTCGTAATCACCTTGATTTGCATATTTTTCTGCTAATTTTACGTAAATATTTTGGGATAACACATCATCTCTCGTTTCTAAAATAGAAGCCATTTCTTCTGCACTTTTTAAGTCTCCTTTATTTAGATAAACAAATCCCAATCCATATAATGCATAGTCAGAGAGTTTATCAACTTTTCCAAAGTAAACTAAGAATTTATTGAATTTGTCTTCAGCCGTATCATAATCACCAATTCCAAGATAATCGAATCCAGAAATCAGTAATATATGTTTAAAGTAAGGAGATTTTTCACCGAAATCTGTAGTGTATTTTAATGAATCGTTGTATAGTTTTTTGTAAAGATATATATAGCTTTTTGTGTATCTACAATAGTTAACAGTGTTTATCTCTACATCTGTGCATTTTAAAGGCTTTAAAAGTTCAAATGCTTCATCTTTTTTGTTATTTAAAATCAGTAAAACACCTTTCCATAAAAGGTAGTCGTTTTTATACTGTGGAAGATAAATTTTTGAAAATGTTTTTTGAGCTTTTTCGTAATTCTTTGTTTTTAAATACATAATAACTGCAGATAAACAACTTTCTTCTTTTAACTCAAATTCACCTTTAAAATTACATGCCAGCTCAAAATATTTCTGGGATTTTTGCTCATTTTTCAGTTTATATTCTATTAATCCTAAAAGATATAAAGCTTTCGCAGTAATAGGATCTTCTGTATATTTTTCAATTATTTTTTTTAGTTTATCTTCAGCTGAAATGTATAGACCTTTTTCATAATCATCTATTGCAGAAGCAAGTAATGCATTTTTTCTTGGAAATCCGAATGTTACTTTAGGTTTATTTAGTTCACCAATGACAGGTGGAACATCTTTAGGTGGATAAGGCGGTATCTCTTTTGATATTATTATCATACTGAGATTAACTTGATAATTTAATTTTTTCGGTGGATACACAGGTGTTCTGTGTTCTATCTTTTTATTTTCAATTTCAATAGGAAATACAACTTCTGGAACTTTTATCTGGGAAACTTTTCCAAAGGAAACATAAACAAATCCTATTAAAGCAATGATTAATAGATTAATTTTCTTCAATTTTTAGTACCTCTTTAGTTTGGATTATATCTTTTTTTATTTGATTGGTTAAATCTTCTAAGCTATTGAATTTCATCTCTGGGCGTAAAAACTTTTTAAACATAACTTTTACAAGATTAAAATCTTTCTGTTCAAATTTTCCAATTATATGAACTTCAATAACAGGCTCTTTTCCATCTACTGTTGGTCTAATTCCGTAGTTAATTACAGCAGGATATCTCTTTTCATTAATTATAGCATATCCTGCGTACACTCCTTTTTTTAAACAAAAATCTTCAGGGGGTTTTATATTAATTGTAGGAATTCCAATTCTCTGACCTAATTTATTCCCTTCTTGAACTTTTCCTAATATACAAAATGTTCTTCCTAATAGCTTTTCAGCTTCTTCTAATTTTCCTTCTTTTAAAAGACTTCTTATTTCTGTGCTGCTAACTTTATGTTTTTCTATTTGTATCGGTTCTATCTCTTCAACTTCAAAACCTAATTTTTTTCCAATCTGTTTTGCCAGTTTAACATCTCCACTTTTTTTATATCCAAATTTCCAGTCCTTACCTACTAAAATTTTTGTACATCTAACTTTTTCTTTTAAAAATTTTAAAAAATCTTCTGGACTTTTTTTATAAAAATTTTTATCAAAATTTATAACCAATACATAATTTATTCCTTCTTTTGCGAATAGATAAGCCCTTGTTTCTAAATTTGTTATTGAACAGATATGCTTATCTGAACTAAAAATTTTTTTAGGATGCGGGTTAAATGTGATAACAACAGATTTTTTTCCTTCTTTTTGGGCTTCTTCTTTTAATTTCTTTATAATTTCCTTGTGCCCTATGTGAAGCCCGTCAAAATTACCAATCGTGCATACAGTTTCATCTTTTAGTGGCAGATCTTTTTCTGAGATGATTATATTACTAATAATTTCTTCGATTTTGTCTAAAGATGTTTTCATTCTACTCCAGTTTAAGTTATTCATTAAGAAAAATTGCTGTAGCTTCTTGAATTACAGAATATTTAAAGCCTCTATTCTTTAAAAATTTTACTATATTTTGATAGTTTTTTTCTTTTTTGAATTTATTTCTAAGTAGATAAAGGGCAGATTCTAACTCTTCTTCATAACTGAAATTAATATTTGAAATACCTTTTCTGAATAGTTTTGATTTTAGTTTAAGTTCACTTTCACCTTTTTGTATGGCTAGCTCTTTATATCTATTGAGGAGTTTTTCGTCGTTGATGTATCCTTCTTTTTTTAGATAATTTATGGTTTCTTCGATATCTTTTTCTGAAAATCCTTTTTGAAACAGTTTTTGACGAAGTTCTTTTTCAAAGTAATCTTTTTTTGCTAAAAGTTTAAATGCGTAACTTAGTGTGTTCACTCATTACTACCTTGTTGTCTATAGAAAAACTCATCACTGAACTCACCTGATGAGATACCTTTCATTTTTAATGCAAGATCAGAAGGATTTGTTGCATACAAGAGGGCATCTTCTTTGGATATGTATCCTCTTTCATACAGATCCATTATTGATTGGTCGAAAGTTTGCATTCCATACTGTTTATGACCTTTTTCCATCAGTTCGTCGATCTGAACAAATTTATCTGGATCTTGTATAGCGTCAAATACGGCACCTTGATTAAGCAGAATTTCTACTGCAGGAACAAGTCCAGGCTGGTCGCTTCTCGGTATCAATCTTTGAGAGATAACTGCTTTTAATGTACTTGCAAGTAATAATCTTATATGATTTTGAGAGTCTTTGGGAAATACATCAATTATTCTATTTATTGTTTCCTTAGCGTCTGTTGTGTGTAATGTAGAAAAAACAAGATGTCCTGTTTCTGCTGCTCTAAGAGCCGTTTCTATCGTTTCTAAATCCCTCATTTCCCCAACCATAATAACATCAGGGTCTTCCCTCAATGCAGCTTTTAAAGCAGTTGCAAATTCCTGTGTATCTATTCCAATTTCCCTTTGGACAATATATGATTTATTATCTCTAAATACATATTCTATAGGATCTTCAAGTGTAATTATGACATCATCTATCATTTTATTTCTATAATTTATCATTGAAGCAAGAGTTGTTGACTTACCTGTTCCTGTAGGGCCAGTTACAAGAACAATTCCTCTTTTTTCTAAAGCTATATCATAAAGTTTTTTAGGTAGATGTAGGCTATCTATATCAGGTATATCCATTTTAAGAGTTCTAAAAGCAAATGCGTATGATCCTCTTTGTCTGTAAATATTTACTCTAAATCTACTAACTCCAGATATTGAGTAAGAAAGATCAATTTCCCCAAATTCCTCCAAATGTTTTCTATGTCTTTCTGTTTGAACTATATAATCAAGGAAAATATCAATATCATTTATATTAATTTCCTTATCTACAAGTTTAACTAACCTTTTATTAATTCTGACTAATGGCGGTGTGTTTATTTTTATATGTATATCTGATGCACCTTCATTTACAGCCATAGTTAATATTTCATCAAGGTTCATTTCCATTCCCCCAAAATTTAAGCAAATTGTTTATTGATTTTCGATGTTAGCCATTATTTTCCTTTTCAATTCTTCGAAAATTTCAGGATTCTCTTTAAGGAACTCTTTTGCTTTTTCCCTTCCTTGACCAATTTTTTGATCACCGTATGAATACCAGGCACCACTTTTTTTAATAAGACCGAATTTTTCACCTAAATCAAGAATTTCTCCTGTCTGAGAAATACCCTCTCCGTATAATATATCAAATTCTGCTTCTTTAAATGGAGGTGCAAGTTTATTTTTAACAACTTTAACTTTAACCCTACTTCCTACTCTTTCTCCTGAGTCTTTTATATCACTTTTTCTGACTTCCAATCTTAAATCTGCAAAGAACTTAATAGCTCTTCCACCTGTTGTTGTTTCAGGATTTCCGAACATCACTCCAACTTTTTCTCTTATCTGATTTATTAAGACTAAAGAAGTATTACTTTTATTTACTGCACCTTTTAAAACCCTCATAGCTTTTGACATCAATCTTGCATGTAGACCTATATTTGAATCTTCTATGTCACCTTCAAGCTCTGCTTTTGGAACAAGAGCTGCAACAGAGTCTATCACTACAATATCAATAACACCACTTCTGATTAATGCTTCTGCAATTTCAAGTGCCTGTTCACCATAATCAGGTTGAGAAATAATAAGATTATCTAAATCAACTCCAATTGCTTTTGCATATTTAGGATCAAATGCATGTTCAGCATCAATGAAGACTGCTTTCCCACCATTTTTTTGAGCTTCTGCAATCATATGAAGTGTTAAGGTTGTTTTACCAGATGATTCTGGCCCATAAATCTCTATAACTCTTCCTTTTGGGATACCTCCGATTCCTATTGCTAAATCAAGTGTTAGAGATCCTGTTGGAATTGCTTCAATATTTCTGACTGCATCAGATGAAAAGGTCATTACGGAACCTTTACCGAATTTCTTTTCAATTTGTGCTAACGCAGCTTCTAAAGCTTTTTTCTTAGCTTGAAGCTCTTTATCCATAACCTGTTCGTTACTCATATGTTTCCTCCAGATGAAAAATTAGATAAATCAATATACATTTAAAAATAAAAATTTCAATCTTTTTTAAGTGTTTGAAATTGCTTTATTATTCTCCACCTACCACCCTTGGAACGATGAAGAAACCATCTTCAGCAAGAGGTGCATTTTTTAAAGAAAGTTCTTTTGGAAGACTTTCTTCTGGTTCATCTTCTCTCATTGGTGTTTCTATATTGATAAGTTCGTAATATGGTTCTACATCCTTTGTATTTAACTCTTCGAGCTTTTCTATGAAATCAATAATTTTAGGAAGTTGTTCTGAAAACATTTGGATTTCTTCTTCTTTTAATTCCAATTTAGATAGTTTTGCTACTTTAATAACTTCGTTTTTATCTAGCATTCTAAAGCTCCTTTTCCGATTTTTTCATAATTATTAATAAGTTATGATGTTTGTCATTTTTTAATAAGATTATGCGTATTACATTATAGTATACAAGAATTGATATGAAAAATCTTTATTTTATATATAGTTATCCCCCTCCCTCCCCTCCATTTCCTGCGGGTTGAGTTTCTCAACCCGCCTTTTTTATAAGAAAATCAAATTAATACACCTGTTTCTATGGTTGTTTTTATTATCAAGTCTACTTTTCTTTCTACTCCATAATCTTCAACTTTAACTAAAAATTTTATTTTATCTCTGTGGGAAATTTCTTTATTAGTGATTATCAGCAAATCTATGTCTCCGCCTTTTATGTTTAAGTCTCTGTTTCTGCTCCCGAAAAGGTAAATTTTGACGTCTGTTCCAAAAACTTCTTCTCCAGCTTTTTTTATAGCCTCAATTTCTTGCTTTGAACGCCTTACCTTTGTAATTACTTTTTCTTTCTAAATCTTCCTTTAAAGTAGTTTGATATCCATTTTAGAGCTTCTTCTGGTTTATCTAATAAATCTTCTCTTTTGTTTTTTATCAAAAGATTTTTTTGTTTTTCAGAAAGCTGATATGTTTTCATTGCTTCTTTTTTAGCTTTATCTATCCATTTTTTCATAACTTTTTTATCGTTTAAAGCTTCTTCTGTGAGAGGAATTCCTGTTTTTTCAGAGAGTGATTTTGCATAGGCTATCTGTTTTTCCGTTGGTTTTGTGTCCTGATATTTGTCTATAAACTGTTTTAATGCTTTTGGGTCTTCTAAAATGTCAGAGATGTCTTTGTTATGTTTTTTTGCGAGGTCTAATGCATAATCTCTCATTTTTTTAGAAACAACGCCTTTTTCCCTTGTTTGGGATTTTTCATACAGCTCTTTTACAAAATCTTTCCAGTTATTTTTTCTTTCTTCAACCTTATCAAGGAACTCTTCCATTTTTCTTGTAAAGTCATAATCAATAACCCATTTATACTTATCCCCTAAATAATCAACGAGATGATATGCATTTTCAGTAGGTTTTAAAGAGCTACCTTCTTTCACAACATATCCTCTATCTTTTATCGTTTTTAAGATGGAAGCAAATGTTGAAGGTCTTCCAATTCCAAGCTCTTCAAGTTTTTTAACAAGGCTACCTTCCGTATATCTTGGTGGAGGCTTTGTCCATTTTTCTTCAAGATTTTCTTTAAGCTTTTTAACTTTTTCACCTACTTCTAATGGCGGTAATTTTTGGGTTTTTGTTTCTTCCTGTGATTCTTCTTTATAGACAGCTTTATAACCTTCAAATTTCAATACAGAACCTGTTGTTCTGAATAGATGACCTTTAATATCAAATGTTACGGTTGTTCTGTCGTAAAGTGCGTCTTTCATCTGACTTGCAACTGTTCTTTCGTATATCAGCTTTAAAAGTTTGAAATGATCTTCTGTTAATCCCTTTTCTTTTATAAGCTTTCTTTGTCCATCTAAATCAACAAAATGGGTTATTCTGATTGCTTCGTGGGCATCTGCCTGTGTATTTTTTGATTTATAAGATCTTGCCCTTGCAGGAAGATAATCTTTTCCGAACTTTGTTTCTATAAACTGTCTTATTCCTTTAACTGCATCTTTTGAAATTCTTACGCTGTCTGTTCTGTGATAAGTAATCAATCCATTCTCAAATAAATCCTGTGCCAACATCATCGTTTTTTCAGGTGCAAATCTGAGCATTGAGTTTGCTGTTTGCTGGAGTGTTGATGTGGTAAATGGTGGTTTTGGGGATTGTTTTACTTCTTTTTTCTCAACTTTTTTTACAACTGCGTATTTTTCAGGTTTTATATCGTTATATATTTTTTCAGCTTCTTCTTTTTTTTCTATTTTTGCTTTTTGATATGTGGCTGTGAATTTTATCTTATCTTTTTCTAAATCTACAGTTAAAACGTAATAAGCAGTAGGTTTAAAAGCTTCTATTTCTCTTTCCCTTTCTACAATCAGTTTAACTGCAGGAGATTGGACTCTACCTACACTAAATCTTCCACCGATTTCTCTTGAAGCTATCGGTGAAATCGTATAACCAACTATTCTATCTCCAACCCTTCTTCCTAAAAAAGCATCAAACAGTCCTAAATTAGTTTCTTCGAACTTCGGAGCTTTTTTTATTATGCTTTTTACGTGGTCTGGTGTGATTTCGTGGAATTCTGCCCTTTTTACATCTTTAGCGTGTTTTTTCAGTTCGTCAAACATGAAATAACCTATCGCATATCCTTCTCTATCAGGGTCAGTTGCTATATAAACTTCTGCATTTTTTGCTAATTTTTTTATTTCTGAAAGCATTTTTTTATGTTTTGCAGATTTTATAACAAATTTTGGTTCAAATGATTTCAGATCGACTCCCATCTCTTTTTCAGGTAGATCTTTAAAATGACCTACCGTTGCTTTTACTGTAAAATCTTTTCCTAAAAATTTTTGTATTTCTCTTGCTTTTTTTGGAGATTCTACAATTACTATTTTCGGTGTTTTTTGTTTTGTTTTTGTCGCCATAGTTCCTCGCTTTATTTAGTAAAAATTTTAGTTTTAATATAACGTTAACTTTAAAACTTTCAAGATACCTAAATCTATATGGAAAATTATTTTTAGTCAAATCTGAGTTATTCTAAAATTAAACTGAATTGTTTTATTTTTGACTAAGAAAGTAGTTTTGAAAGATTTTTTATGAGTTTTCTGACAGCTTTTCCTCTATGGGAAATTTTGTTTTTTTCTTCAGGTGTTAATTGTGCCATAGTTTTATCATATCCTTCAGGTTTAAAAATAGGATCATATCCGAAACCTTCTTCTCCATAAGGCTGTGTAGTTATTTCACCGTAACAATAACCTTCAGACCACAGACCAAAGCCTTTATCTATTTCTTCTTCTGTTGAGTTTTCTGGATTATAAAAGACCACATTACTGACAAATCTGGCTTTTCTGTTTTCCTGATTTTCCAATAATCTTAAAACTTTGAGAATGTTTGCTCTATCTTTATTGTCCTGAACAGGTTCTTCCCCACCAAATGTTGATAAAGCAAAAAATCTTGCAGAATAAACACCAGGAAATCCACCTAATGCTTCTATTTCAAGTCCTGCATCTTCTGCTATCACAGGTAACTTGTAAAAATCTCCATACTCTTTAGCTTTTTTAATTGCATTTTCAATGAATGTTGGTCTGTCTTCTTCCACTTCAAAAGTGTTATTCATATCTTTTAGAGATAGAACTTCAATATCTAAATCTTTAAGTAATCGTTTAAATTCTTTTAATTTCCCCTGATTTGTTGTGGCAATAAGAATTTTCATAAATCACCTACAATTGGATTTTATGAAAATTATAATACGAAATAAAAAAGAAAGGAGGCTTAGATGGCCTCCCTATTTAATTTTTATTTTCTGAATAATCTTTTTATACCTTTTTTGAGTCCTATTAAGAATGGTATTAGAAGATATAAAGGTAATGCTCCTGAAGATACTGGAACCATTGAACAAGCTGAATCTTGGATATAGCCAAAATCTACACCGTCGTCACCTGTATCAAATCCATCATCACCGTCATCTTTTTTCTTTAGAGTTATAGATTCCACAGGTATTGTATATGATGGTTTACCATCTATATAAACAACAACTTCACCTTTCTTGTTTCCAGCTTCATCAGGTTCAAAATATAGATCAAATGAACATTTTTCTTGAGGATAAAGTGTTATTCCAGAACAGTTGTCATCTTCTATTTCGAATTCATCGTCTCTTAATCCTTTAATTTTTATTTTGGTTATATTTAATTTTGATTTTCCCGCATTTTTAAGTGTTATTTTTTTCGATACTTCATCTTCATCTGCAGTAACTGTTCCAAAATTTACAACCATAGGGTCTGAGCTTAGAGCTGATAAAGATTTATCAAATTTAGAGATAAATCCATCATTAGATCCACCATTGTAAATAACATCATATGATTTAGTATCCACAGGGAAGTTATTTGAGCCTGTTCCACCAGCAACATATATTACATTATCATCAATTAAAATATCCCATATTTCATCTTTACCATTTCCACCTAAATATGTGGAAGCTATAAGTTTATCTAAGTTAGGAGATAATTTAGCAATAAAGCTATCTGTATAATCTTCAGAACTATCCTGAAATGCTCCTGTTGTAACTGGGAATTGCTTAGATTGTGAAAATCCACCTATAACATAAACATTTCCATCCTCATCTATTCCAAAGTTGTAAGCTCTGTCATCTCCATAACCACCTAAATAAGTAGAAGCAATTAGGTATTGTAAATTTTTGTCGAATTTTGAAACAAAAGTATCATGATATCCACCATTATAAGTTTTATCATATGCATGGTTTGTTACTGGAAAATCACGTGAGCTGGTAAATCCATCTACATAAACAAAATTTTGTGTAATTTTTATATCAAACCCTCTATCATCTCCTGAACCACCTAAATATGTGGATGCTTTTAAATTTTCCAAATTAGAATCTAATCGTGCTACAAATGCATCACATGGTTTATTGCTATAATTAGTATCATATGCATTTGAAGTTGTAGGAAAATCATCTGATTCTGTTCTTCCTACTACAAAAATATCTCCACTTTGTGGATCAATATCTATTCCATAAACTTTATCTCTATGAGATCCGCCTAAATAAGTAGATGATAATATTGTAGATATATCATTAGATACTTTTATAATGTATCCTTCTGTTTCTCTACTCTTTCTATTAGGCTGGTAAGTATTTGATGTGGTTGGAAAATTTATAGATGTAGTATAACCTGCTATATAGATATTATCGTTATTATCTAATGCCATATCTAAAACCCAATCTATTCTACTTCCACCAAAAAGTGATGAAACTTTTAAAGATGAGAGGTTGTTATCTAACTTTAAAACAAAACCAGTAAGTTTATTATGTAAATTTGCTCCATCTAAATTTGAAGTTGTAGGAAAATCAAATATTGATTCGGTCATACCTGATACAATTACATCGCCATTTGAATCTATTCTAATTCTATGTCCTTTATCTTCTTTAGACCCACCTATATAAGTTGCAGCTTTCAGTTCTTTTAAATTTGAATCTAATTTTGCTACGAATACATCCTGTTTATCATTTCCGTGATAGACTGTATCATATCCACCTAAAACAGGAAAATCATCAGATTTTGTTTTACCAGTTACAAATATATTCCCAGAGTTATCTTTTGTCATTGCTATAATAATATCATTATCACTACCGCCTAAATATGTTGATGTAAGTAATGGATCAATAAATAAAGTCTTTGATTTATCATAGTTTCCAACAACAAAAGAGTATGAATCGTTATCTAATTTTTTGTAGCTAACTTTTACGAATTTCTTTTTACCGTTTATAAACTGATAAGCAATAGGTTTTGTAAATTTAGCAGTTTCTTTTCCTAAAAGAAGTTCTAACTCTCCATTGGAATTTACTTTAATATCTTTTACACCTTTTAGATTTACTTTAATCTCTGACGGTGAAAAACCTGGTTTGATTTTAAATATTTTTTCAACCTTTTGAGCATAAGCTTTGAGCTCCAAGTCTACACCGTTTGCAATGTTTTCAACTTCAACACTTTTGAAAGTTTTTAAATGTGAAAAATGTTTTTTACCTTTAAAGTAGTTGACGGTAGTTTTTGCCTCTTTTAAAGGTTTAACTACAGGAATACCTTTTGCTTCAAAACTTTCTGTGAAAAGTTTTGACTGGTTTTTTCCAGTTAGATAATAAGAAATAACACCGTTCTTATCTACTGCAGTTGTTCCGTAAAATGTTTTGGCATAAAACTGAATATCACTGCTCACCTGTCCTTCATTCTGGATAAAAGGTATTGATAAATCTGATACATTTAAATGTTGTGTTGAAGCCTGAGACAACGAACTTAAAGCAGAAAAACACAATAAGCCTGTAACTAAAATTCCCTTCTTCATTTTTATAGCCTCCCAGCTAATTTATTTATCTTTTCGTCCTTTTATATTGTTATACTTTTATTATAATATTAGTATATTCTTATATAGAGAATGTGTCAAGATTTTGATTTTTCTGGAAAAATATGTCTAATGATTATTCTCATTGTAGATTTTGTAAGTTAATGTTAATTTATTTCAAATTTAAAAAGGAGTTAAGGGATGAAAAGAATTTTAAGTATTTTGACACTAATATTAGTTGTTAATATTTTTAGTTTTGCATTTGAAAATGTAAATGCAAAGCAATTTTTACAGATTTTAAAAAAGGAAGATAAGGTTATTTTGCTTGATGTAAGAACACCTGAAGAGTATGTGAAAGATGGTCATATCAAAGGGGCTAATTTATTACCTGTTCAGGTTTTACCGAGATATGTTAATGCATTAAAAAAATACAAAGATTACACTTTTTTAATTTATTGCCATTCTGGAAATAGAAGTTCTATGGCAAGCAGATTTTTAGAAAAAGCTGGTTTCAAAAAGATTTACAACCTTAAAGGTGGCATAATTGAATGGAAAAAAGAAAGTTTACCTGTGGAATACGGTAAACCTTCAAGATAGTCTTTTAACAAAATAAATATCCTCATTTCCTTCATAAAACAGTACAATCTGGAAATCCTGTAAATTTTGCAGGATTTCTAACATTTTTTCATTCTTAACCTGTAAATGTTTTCTTTTTTTCGTAAGATCTAAAACATCTTCTTTGTCTAATGTTTTTACAGAAAATATTTCATTTTCAGTTTTCCATATTCTTTCAATCTCTCCCATGTGGGGATGTTCTTGTACTTCTATAGGAAACATTGAAACCAGTTGCTGAGGAGTTATATCTATTTCCATTTTTGTTGGGAACTCTCTAACTAATTTAAACAACTAGAACCTCCTTAAAAAATAAAGGGGAAATATCTTCCCCCTATGCTTTTGCTTTTTCTTTTGATTTCGATTTAGATTTTTTCTTCTTTGATTTTGCTTTTTTCAGAAGGTCTTCAAAACCTTTTATAGCAATAGGTAAAACCTGATCTATATGGTTAACGAATATCAGTTCCATTGATTTTTTCACAAACGGTGGTAAATCTTCTAAAACTTCTTCTTTATTACCTTCAGGAAGTATAACAGTTTTTATGTCTGCTCTTTTAGCCGCTAATATCTTTTCCTTCAAGCCACCTACAGGTAATACTTTTCCTCTTAATGTTATTTCTCCTGTCATAGCTACATCTGCTCTAACAGGAAGTTCTGTAAATAGAGATACTATGGCAGTTGTGATTGCTACACCTGCTGATGGCCCATCTTTTGGAATCGCACCTGCTGGAACGTGAATGTGTATGTCATACTTTGTAAATTCTTTTGGATCTATACCATATTCTTCTGCCTTTGATTTTACGTAGGATAATCCTGCCATTGCAGACTCTTTCATAACATCACCTAAAGAGCCTGTTAGAATAAGCTGTCCCTTTCCAGGCATTTTTGTTGCTTCTATTTTTAGTATTTCTCCACCGACTTCAGTCCACGCAAGTCCTGTAACAATTCCGACTTCATCTTCTTTCTCTTTCTCTGGTATATAAATAGGTGCTCCGAGGGCTTTCCTAACAGTTGTTTTTGTTATTCTGTATTTTTTCTTTTTACCTGTTAATGCTATTTCTTTAGCTATCTTTCTTAACACTGCTCCAATTTGTCTTTCTAATGTTCTTACCCCTGCTTCTCTTGTGTATCCTCTGATTAAAAACTGAAGTGCTGAATCTGTAAACTCTATATATTTTGGCTTTAGTCCATTTTCTTTTAACTGTCTTGGAATAAGATAATTTTTAGCTATGTATAATTTCTCTTCTTCTGAATATCCCGGAATTCTTATTATTTCCATTCTATCTAATAAAGGTCTTGGAATTGTATCTATTCTATTTGCCGTACAGATAAATAAAACTTCTGAAAGATCAAAAGGAACTCCTAAATAATGATCTACAAAATCTTTATTCTGTTCTGGATCTAAGACCTCAAGGAGTGCAGATGCAGGATCTCCTCTAAAGTCTGCTCCTATTTTATCTACTTCATCAAGCATTATTACAGGATTTTTAGTTCCTGCCTGTTTTATAGCCTGTATGATTCTTCCAGGCATAGCGCCTACATAAGTTCTTCTGTGTCCTCTAATTTCTGCTTCGTCTCTAACACCACCTAAGGACTGTCTGACAAACTTTCTTCCGATGGCTTTTGCTATAGATTTACCTAATGATGTTTTCCCAACACCTGGAGGCCCAACAAAGCATAAGATAGGGCCTTTCATGGCTTTATCTTTTTTAAGTTTCTGAACTGCTAAATATTCTAAAATTCTTTCTTTAACTTTTTCTAAATCGTAATGATCTTGATCTAAAATCTTTTTGGCCCTTTTTATATCAAGTCTATCTTTTGTTCTCTTGTTCCACGGAAGTTCAACAAGCCAGTCAAGGTATGTTCTTATTACTCCTGCTTCTGCAGAATCTGGATGCATTTTTTCTAATCTTTTTAACTGTTTTAATGCCTCTTCTTTTACTTCTGGAGGCATTCCAGCTTCTTCTATTTTCTTTTTATATGTTTCTATTTCTTCTTTTCTCTCGTCTATTTCACCTAATTCTTCCTGAATCGCTTTTATCTGCTGTCTTAGAAAATATTCTCTCTGGTCTTTTTCCATTGACTCTCTTGCAGAAACTCTGATTTTGTGCTGTATTTCTAAAAGTCCAATTTCTTTCAGGAAAATATCATGGACGGCTCTTAATCTTTCAACAGGATCGATGATCTCTAATATTTCTTGAGCTTCGTGAGATTTTATATCCAATATAGAAGCAACGAGATCCGCTAACCTTCCAGGTTCTTCAACAGATTTTATAATTTCCAATAAGTCTGGAACAATCTGTTTACCTAATGAGACTGCCTTATCCAAAAGGTCTTTTATAGAATGGATTAAAGCATCAACTTCTACATTTCCTTCTATTTTTTCTTCTTCACTTTCTAAAACTTCCACCTGAACTTTGTATAATTTATCTTCTTTAATAAATTTTTTTATTCTTCCTCTTGCCACACCTTGAACGAGGATCTTTATCCTGTTGTCTTCCAATTTCATCATTCTAAGAATAGTGGCAATTGTTCCGACTTGATAAATATCGTCTTCACCTGGTTCTTCTATATCTTTATCCTTTTGAAGGGCTAAAAATATGTATCTATCATTATTTTCAATAGCTTCCTCTATTGCTTCTATTGAAAAAGGTCTTCCTACAAATAAAGGAAACACCATATATGGAAATACAACTATATCCCTTAACGGTAGTAGTGGATACTCTTCAGGTAGTTGTAAATCTTCTAACTGTTCTTCTGATTCAAATGGGGTCATAAATTACCTCCTGATTATTATTTCTATGCAGTTCTCTACAATAAATTCATTTGTAGCTTTTGGAATTTCTAATATTAAAACACCATCTTTCAATGTTCCAACTGTATTTGTTATATTTATGTATGTGTTGAAATGTATCGTTCTTTTTACTTTTCCTACAAAACGTTCCATTCGTATGTATCTTCCTGTAAACTCATTTATTTTGATTCCAGATACTGTTATTGAATTTTCTGTGGCTTTTATACTTAAATTTTCAGGTTTTACACCTGGTAAATCCATAATTATTATAAATTTATCAGCTTTTTCTATAATATCTACAGGTGGTTCTGCTATATTTTGCATTTTTCCTCTTGATTTTTGAATGAAAATTTTAAAAATCAAATGATTTTAGTCTATTTTAACATAAAATATGCAGTTTCATTTTATTTTCTACCTACTGCTTTTTTAATTTCATCCATTGAAATCTTATAATAAATTGGTCTTCCGTGAGGACATAAATTCGGATTATCTGTCTTTATCCATTCTTCTAAAAGACTTTTTGCTTTTTCATAATTTAGTCTATCTCCTGCTGTAACTGACTGTTTACAGGCTATATTGCTTATTATATCTTCTATTGGAACAAATATATCTTCTGATTCTAATATTTCCATCAGAGCACTTTCTGCTGCTTCTACACTTATGTCAGCAGGCGTTCCTTCTAAAAATACATTTGGAGTGGTTATTTTAAATTTATATCCTAATTTTTCCAATCTATCTTTAATATTCTCTAATTTCCCTATCTGATCTGGTGTAAGAGATAATGGAATTGGTGTTAAAAGTCTTTGGGAAGGTATATTTCCTTCTTCTTTATATTTTTTCATTAAAAGCTCAAAATGAATTCTTTCATGGGCAACATGCTGGTCTATTATATAGAGCTCATTATTGTAATAAGCAACCAAAAAAGTATCTTCTATCTGTCCTACTATTTCAAATCGGCTTTCTTCCTGATTGTATCTGCTTACTGGCTGGTTTAACTCAAAGCCGATAGGATTAGTTTCTTTTTTAAAAGGATTGAGATTTTTTTCAATTCCTGCTTTGACAAGATTTAAAACCTGAGATTCTTTTTTGAATTTCACTTCTATCTTTGCAGGATGAACGTTTTGATCAATAAAATATGGAGGAAGTTCTAAAAATAAAACAAAGAAATTATCACCGATAATATTTTTTATTGTTTTTGTAATCAGATAGTTTCTTACAGGTCTATCATTTATAAAAAGATATCCTTTTTTATTTATGCTGTTTGATAATGAGATGTAACCTGTTATTTTTCCTAAATTATTTTCATACTCGATAGGTATCAGATCTTTTTTTATATCTTTATTCAAAAGCAGATTTAAACGTTCTTCCAAGGTTGATGGATAGAAGTTATACAACTCTTTTCCATCAACTGTAATTTTAAAATGTTTGTCAGTATGTTTTAAAACATATTTTGTGAAAACATCTAATATATGTATCAGCTCTGTTCTTTCTGTTTTTAAAAATTTTTGTCTTGCAGGAACATTAAAAAATAGATCTTTAACCACCACTTCTGTTCCTATAGGACAGCCTGTTTCTGAGAGATGTTTAAATTTTCCACCTTCTATATAAAGTTCGTTTCCTATCGGCTCATCTAATGTCCTGCTTTTTATAAGGAATTTTGAAACTGCTGATATACTTGATAAAGCTTCTCCTCGAAATCCATAGCTGTTAATGTAATAAAGATCTTCTTCTGTTTTTAGTTTACTTGTTGAATATCTCTCAACAGCTAACAAGAGATCATCTTGGTGGATACCTTCTCCATTATCTTTCACGGAAATTAGTCTTTTTCCACCTTTGTCCACTGAAATCTCTATTTTTGTAGAACCTGCGTCTAAAGAATTTTCTATCAATTCTTTTAATACACTTGATGGTCTTTCTACTATCTCTCCTGCTGCTATTTTATTGATGATTTCTTCTGGAAGTTTTTTAATTTTCAATACTTTCCCTCTTTTTTATTTAATGCAAATCAAAAATATAACATCGTGAAACATTTTATCAAGTATTAAAGAGAACTTAAGAATAAGCGAATAAACTTGACAAGGCTATTTAATATAAATAATATAAGAAAATATAAGAAATATATTTTTATTTTTATAAAAGGAGGTTTTTCGGATGAAAAGATTGGCAAAGTCAACGGTAGTTCTTGCTACGGCTCTTCTTTCAACAGCAGCACTTGCTACAAATGGGGATAACTTAATAGGTCAAGGCCCTGTTACCCGTGGGATGGGGGGATTAGGAATTGGTCTTCCTGTGGAAACAGATTCAATATTCAAAAACCCAGCGTGGATGTCTGAATATGAAGGAACAATTGTTTCTTTTGGTGGAACTTTATTCATGCCTAATGTTAAAGCAAAAGTAGCAAGATATTCAGGAAATCCAGTAATGTCTAATTATGAAAAAAGTCAGGCAGATACATTTTTAGTTCCAGAAATAGCTCTTATAAAAAAGATTGGAGATAACCTGACATTTGGATTAGGAGCATTTGGAGTTTCTGGACTTGGTGCTGACTATAGAAACAAATTTGTAGACCCTGGACATGGAAATGCATCTCCATTAGCTCATATGAATACACTTTTTCAATACTTGAGTTTTGTTCCATCTATTAGTTATAACACAGATGGATTTTATTTAGGTGCTGGTTTAAATATAGCTTATGGAATGTTATCTATTGGAATGCGTGATAATACGAATAAACAATTAGGTGGTGGGCCTTCTTCAGATATAGGAACAGGATTTATTGTTGGTGCTGGTTATAAAATTGGAATTTTCACTGTTGGTTTAAATTATCAATCTGAAGTTGCTATGACATATGAGAGAGTTTTTGATAGAGATGGAAATGGATTATATGATGACCAAAAATTAAATCAACCGGCTGAATATGGTATAGGTATTGGTGTTAATTTTGGCTCATTAAGATTAGGTGCTGATTGGAAGCAGGTTAAATGGTCGGAAGCTGATGGCTATAAAGATTTTGGATGGGATGATCAAGATGTTATAGCAGTTGGTGCAGAATATAAATCAGGAAGAACTACATTAAGATTAGGTTATAATCATGGCGATAGTCCAATTAAAGATGTTGATAAAATTGGGGCAGGTTGGGGTTCTTCTGATGTACAACTTTCATTCATGAATCTTGTTGGTTTTCCTGCAATTGCAGAGGATGCATATACTGTAGGCTTAGGATATACATTTACTGGTGGATTTAGCCTTGACTTTGCTTACACTTATATACCTGAAGCTACAGTAACCCATAAATATGGAGTTTCAAGTTCAGGTGATCAGTTTGAATTTTCTGCAAAGAACCAACAAGATGCAATCACAGCAGCGTTTAGATATAATTTCTAATATAAAAAATTTGGAGGATGGCTATGAAAAAGTTTCTTTTAGCACTGATTATGGTGTTTGGATTTGGCGTAGCGAATTCGTTTGCAGCACCGCCTTTATGGAGTGTAGATTACGCAAAGCAGTACTGTGATTTATGGAATAAGTCTTCTTTAGCAAAAGATTTAAAAGACTGGGCAAAGTCTAAGCCAGTAAAAGTTATTCAGATTTATAGAACTGATTGTGGGGCTGATAAAAAAGTTGAACTCCAGATAAAATATGAAGATGGAATGGCGAAATGTGTTTATGCTGGGCCTCCTAAAACTAAAAAACCAGATTTCTTAATGTACACTTCTACTAAAAAATGGGAGGAACTTGGAAAAGGTAAGTTTGGTTTCGGTGGTTTTAGAGTTGCAATGATGAGAAAACTTAAATTTGAAGGTTCTATGAAAGAAGCTATGTCAAACATGGGTGCTTTCAAAACTTTCTTACTAAATATCGGAAAAATACCTTATTCAAAACAATGTCCTTAATCAAAAAGGGGCTTATTAGCCCCTTTTGTTTTTAAATCTAAAACTTAAAAACATCCTAAAATTTCAAAATTATTAACAACTTCAGTTAAAGTTTCTTGTTAAACCCCCTTCGGTTAAAACATTGTAGTGTTTCAACGTTGGTAAATTTATGTTATAAAATTGTTTCATAACTGTCGAAGTGTGTTTAATGGAGGGTTTTTTATAATGAAAATTATTAAAAAAATAATATTATCTTCCCTAATATTTTCTTTACCATCTTTTGCTACAAATGGAGATAACCTTATAGGTCAGGGGGCAGTTAACCGTGCCCTTGGAGGACTTGGAATAGGTCTTCCTGTGGAAACAGATTCTGTATTTAAAAATCCTGCCTGGATTTCTGATTATAGAGGGACAATATTTTCTTTTGCTGCAACTGTATTTTTACCTAAAGTTAAAGCAAGAGTTGATAAAATGCGTTTTCGTGTAGATGGTGATAATTCTGGAAGATTTGGTGACTCTGGAGAAGATTACTATATGCCAGCAATGTTTACTTATGGAGCAATAAGAAGTCGTGCAGATATATTTCCTATTCCTGAAATCGCTTTAATTGAAGAACTTAGTAAGCACTGGACGTTTGGATTAGGAGCTTTTGGTGTTTCTGGACTCGGTGCTGATTATAGAAATCGTTCTATTATGGCAGGAATGTCTGTTTTATCCCACGTTAACACTTTATTCCAATATATGAGTATAGTCCCAGCTTTGAGCTATGATACAGGGAATCTGTATATAGGTGCAGGGCTTAATATAGCTTACGGTAATCTTTCGATTAATGCAGTTACATGTGATATGAATGATGATGGTTCTTTAAGAGTGAATCCAGATACAGGTAAACCTATATGTTCACAGGCAGGTGCAGGGCCTTCTTCTCACATCGGGCTTGGTTATATTTTTGGAATGGGATATAAGTTAGGTTTTCTTAGATTAGGATTTAATTTTCAATCGCAAGTTGCTATGAAATATAATCGAGTTTTTGATTTTGATAGGGATGGTAGATACGATGCTGAAAAACTGAATCAGCCATCAGAAATAGGAGCAGGTATAGGTTTTGATTTTGGTTCTGTTAGGTTTGGTGTAGATTGGAAAAGAATAAACTGGGCACTTGCACCTGGTTATAAAGATTTTGGCTGGAATAATCAAAATGTTTTTGCTTTTGGAATTGAGTTTAATTTTTCAAAAGTTGAATTTAGATTTGGTTACAATCATGGAGAAAGTCCTATTAAGGAAGTAAACAAAATAGAGAAAATTACATATAAGAATGCAGAGGAGATTGCTAAAGAAATTAATAATTCTTATATGGATTTAGTTGGGTTTCCTGCTATCGCAGAAGATACATTTGCTGCAGGTATGGAGCTAAAGCTATGGAGAAACTTCAGTTTAGATTTTGCTCTGACTTACGTCCCAGAAGCAGTTTTAACACATAAGTATGGAGAATATACTGAAGGGGACTTAATGGATGTTACTGCTTATAACCAGCAAACTGCTATAACTGTCGGATTTAAAGTGTTTTACTAAGCTTTTCCTTTAGAAAAGATACAAATCTATTTTCAAGATTTGAAAATCTTATATTTTTTTGTGTAATTAAAGAAAAATATCTTTCTAAGTTTAGACCTTCTATTTTGACTTCTTTTAAAAGTTTTTCTTGAATGCCCCTTTCTGCTATAAGTTTAGATATGAATGCTATATATTCATTTGAATTTTCTAAAATGTGAAAGATTGCCGTAGAGCTTGATACTTCCATAACAATATTCATCTTTTCGAGCATTCCTAAGTTTTTTAACTGATTTTCTAAAATGTTTCTTGTTCCTGAACCAACTTCACGGAATATGAATTTGTATTTTTCTATTTCTTCTTTTTTAATTACTGGAGGAATTTTATTTTTATAAGATGTTACAGGGATAATTTCATCTGCATAAAGCTCTTTCAGGTTGATTTTATTTGATTTTATTTTGTCCTCAATAAGACCGATATTAAAACTTTTAGATAAAATGCCTTCTTCTATTTCTTTTGAATTCCCTATGAATAGATTTATTTTTGCGAAAGGATATTTATCTAAAAATTCTGGTAAAACCTTTGGAAGAAGATACTCTCCTATTGTTGAACTTGCTCCGATTGTAAGATTTTTTTCTATGTCTTCCTTTAGTTTGGAAAGTTCAGCTTCCATTACAGTGTAATCATCTAATATCTTTGAGGCGTACTGATAAAATATTTCTCCTTCTCTGGTGAGAACTATTTCATTTTTCTTTCTCTGGAAAAGTGTTATTCCTAAATAGTTTTCTATTTTTTTAATTTGAAGTGTGACGGTAGGTTGAGCTAAAAAAAGCATTTCTGCTGCTTTAGAAAAACTTTTAAGGTCTGCTACTGCTTTAAATATTTTTAGTTTATGATAATCAAGTACTTCCATTTTTTGCTCCATTTTTAGTTTCTTGAAATTTTTCATGGGCTTTTTCAATAATTTCCCAGATTTTGTCATCTGAAATAGAAGACTTACTATCAGGATTATACTCTATATAAGCTAAAAACTCTATATTTCCTTCTGGCCCCCATGTCTCTGAAAAAGTCAGATCTTTTACTTTAAAACAACTGTTATCCAATCCTTCTATAACTTTTTTAATTGCTTTAAAATGAAGGTTTTTATCTTTTACAACTCCACCTTTGACTTCTTCTTTTGAAAGTTCAAATTGAGGTTTTATAAGGATTATTCCTTTTGCATTCTCATTAAAAAGATCACAAAGATTGGGGAGAATTTTTAAGATTGAGATAAAAGAAACATCTGAAACAACAAAATCTATTTTTTCAGGGATCTCTTTTTGTGTTAGATATCTTGCGTTTGTTTTTTCTAAAGATATAACTTTCGGATGATTTCTTAATTTTTCGTGTAGTTGATTTGTTCCAACATCTACTGCATACACTTTTTTGGCATTGTTTTGTATCAGACAGTCGGTAAATCCACCTGTTGAAGAGCCTATATCAAGGCAGATTTTATCTTTCACGTCAGGTTTAAATGTTTTTAAACCTTTTTCAAGCTTAAAACCTCCTCTTGAAACATAAGGCATTTTTTCTTTTATATAAATGTTAGAATCAACAGGGACTTTAGTTCCTGCTTTGTCAACTTTTTGATTATTTACAAAAACAACACCAGACATCAATAATCTCTGGGCTTTTTCCCTGCTTTCAACCAATCCTTTTTCAACAAGTAGTTTATCTACTCTTTCTTTTTTTACTTTTCCCATAAAACACCTATTTATCAATTTTTTAACAATACTAAAACAGAGTATAATATACGTTGAAAATTTTTCAATAAAGGATGAATGAAATGGGAAGATTACGATTTTTAAATGCAGGTGAATCACACGGGCCGGCATTAACTGCAATAATAGAAGGAATGCCTTCAAACCTGAAACTGTCCCACGAAGATATAAATAAAGAACTGGCAAGAAGACAAAAAGGTTACGGCCGCGGCGGTCGTATGAAAATAGAAAAAGATAAAGCAGAGATACTTTCAGGTATTAGATTTGGATATACATTAGGAACACCTATAACACTAATGGTGAGGAATAAGGATTGGGAAAACTGGACAGATATTATGGCAGTTGAAGGTGAACCTACTGATAAAAGAGAAATATCTAATCCACGTCCTGGGCATGCAGATTTAGTTGGAGGTATCAAATACGGGTTTTATGATCTCAGAAACGTTTTAGAAAGAGCAAGTGCGAGGGAGACAACAACAAGAGTTGCAGTAGGTGCAGTATGTAAAGCCCTTTTAAGAGATATAGGAATTAATATCGGAAGTTATGTTGTTTCTATAGGTGAATTGTCAGTTAGAGAACTAATAGAACCTATACCTTTAGAAGAAAGGGCGAAGTTCGCAGAAGAATCAGAAGTTAGAATCCCAGTTCCATCAGAAGATGATAAATTTAAAAGATTAATAGATCTGGCAAAAGAAGAAGGTGAAAGTTTAGGTGGTATTTTTGAAGTGTTTGCAACAGGTGTTCCTATGGGGCTTGGAACATACGCACAATGGGATAGAAGATTAGACGGCAGGATTGCTCAGGCTATGATGAGTATTCAGGCGATGAAAGGAGTAGAGATAGGAGATGGATTTGAGCTTGCTAAAAAGTTCGGTTCCCAGGCCCACGACGAGATATTTTATGATGAGGAAAAAGGATTTTATCACAAGACAAATCATGCCGGTGGTTTAGAAGGTGGAATGACAAATGGAAATCCTATTATCGTTAGAGTTGGTATGAAGCCTATTCCTACACTTATGAGAAAGAAATCTTTAAGGTCTGTCAATGTAAGAACAAAAGAGCCTTTTGATGCAGCAAAAGAACGTTCTGACGTTACAGCAGTTCCAGCAGCAGCAGTTGTAGGGGAAGCTATGCTTGCTATTGTTTTAGCAGACGCAATTTTAGAAAAATTTGGGAATGATAACTGGATAGAAATCAAAAAACGCATTCAGGAGTATGTTGAATATACTAAGAAATATTGATCATTTATAACTGGTTAAGCTTCTAATATAGGACAATAAAGAGTATATACCTAATATAAAAAACATTCCTAAAAATCCATCAATGATATGGTTTGTAGTGATGTCTAATAAATGGTCTATTATTTTTGTATCTCCCATTAAAAATTTAAAGATTAGAAATCCTGAAAATAAAAAGGAAACAAAGACTATTCCATAAAGAAAATTAGTAAATATTCTTATTTTTCTCTTTTTTTCTTCAGGTTTACTTTTATTTATACTTTTTAAATAGAAATAAAGAGGAAGAAAAAACAGTAGAATAATCAATAATCCATAAATTAGAGTGTAAAATATTTGTAATTCAATCTCTTTTATTGTTTGTCCTCTGTATCTTAGTAGAAACCAAAAAAATGCAGGAAAAATAATCACAAACAGTATGCTTATTATATTTAAAATAGGATTTTTAACCCTATTTTGAACTATTATATCTCTGGAAGTTTTAGAATCTTTTGATATCGGTTCTTCTAAAAGTTCATCTAAAGTTATGTCTTCAACAGCTTTGCCTTTTGATTCTAAAACAAAAGTATCGACTCCTATATTTTCATCTTCAACCACTAAAACAAGTTCATAATCTTCTTCCCAATCCTCTGGAAAATCTTCTTTTATATCAAACTCAAAAGGAATTTCCATATAATTCTGAAATATGTATGGATAGTTTTCTACTGTTTGAGACCAAATTGCTTTTTCTCCAATTTCCGTTTCTCTATTTGAAATTATGTAAACTTTTTGAAGAATAAGATGAATTTTTACAGGTTTTCTTTCTTTGATATTTATGCCTGAATATATTATCTTTCCTTTTAAAACTCCACCAGAAAGAATCTCTTTTTTTTCAATAATTAGATTTTTTGATATCCTTTTCTCTTTTATATATGCGTATATTCCATAAAATAAAAAACCGAAACCTATAAGCAAAAAAAGTAAAAACATAAGGGTTGCTGGATTTTCAATAAAAGAATCAGTAAAATTCTTTTTTTCTACATAAAAAAACGGTAATACAAAAAGAATAGTAAAAAGTCCAACTACTATATACATATCAGCATTTTTTGAATATCTTACTTTTAAACCTTTATCAGAAAGTTTTCTGTATAGTTTCTTATTTCTATAAGAAATATAGATAAAAGAAATAACAACAAATATGCTGACAATGATATACAGCCCGATTAAAAGTTTATCCATTGTAGACCTCAGAAAAGTCTATCTTTTTGAGTTTAAAGTTTTTTCGCCTAAAGAAATTATAAACTTGAACAAATTTTTTATATACAAATTTTTTAACATAAAAAATCATAGCTTCTTGTAGTAGTAAGTTATCTTACAAAATTATTCGAAATAGAAAGATATCATTTATAGATTTTGATGAGTTAGGTTAAAATATCATTATGAAAAAATTAAATCTTATAATCAAAGAAATAGAGAAGCATATTGAAACTTTAAATTATGAAGTACAAAAGTTAAAAAATTTAAAGTTTACGGAAGAAAGTTTAGAAGATTACGAAACAATTATTATATTAGACGCTTTCATTTTTAGATTTATAAAGTTGCAAAGTGCTATTGGAGAAAAATTATTTCCAATATTTTTTGAAATTTTAACAGGTAAAAGTCATACAGAAGTTACTTTTATAGACATATTAAATACTCTTGAAAAATATGATTTTTTAGAAAATACTGATGAATGGAATAAATTAAGAAAGTTAAGAAATGAATTTGTTCATATCTATCCATGGGAAACAGAGTTGAAATTAGAAGCTGTTAAAAAAGCATTAGAAGAATTTAACTATCTTAAAAATATTTTTTATAAAATAAAAAACTATTTAGATGCGAAACATATATGAAAAAGTCAGGCTTTCTGAATATGTGATTAATGAAATTATAAACCTTACCCAAAAATATTTTGGAGACGACTCTCATATTTGGATTTTTGGTTCAAGAGCAGATTTAACAAAAAAAGGCGGAGATATAGATATTTATATTGAGACACCTGAATATAAAGGTATTCTTGATAAAAAATTAAATTTTTTAGTAGAACTTGATAAAAAAATAGGTGAACAAAAAGTAGATTTAGTAGTAAAGCCTTTAAATAGTAATGATTTTATTTCACAAGAAGCAAAATCTAAAGGGGTTAAAATTTATTAAATGACTTTAGTTTTTCTTTCCTAAATAATAAATTTTGAAAAAGTTTTTCAAAAACCTGAAAAATTCTTTGAAATTTTGCTGAAAAATCGTATTATAACTTATAACATTATTGTTTAAAGGGAAAATTATGGAAAAACAAATTGATCAACTTTTAAATGATATAAATATGCAACTTCCAAAGCTTAAAAAAGAGTTTCAAAGTTATATAGACCTTAACTCCTTGATTACAGATGTTGATAAGATAGAAGAAAAGTATGACGATTTACTTTTAAACTACGGCACAGCCAAGATGAAAGAAGTTGTGGGGTTACTCTCTGCAATCTTTTATAACCTTGAAATGAAGGGCTTTGATGCTTTACATCCTCTTTTTGCTATGTGCGAAAAAAATGGTCAGTGGGATGTAGAAGTTTTTTATTGTAAACAGATTTTGGAAAGATATACAGATGATTCTGAAGAAACTGTGATCATCAGACTGAAAACATACAAAAAAATATTTGACACGCTTGTAAATAATGAAGATAAAATAAATCAGCTTAATTATTTGATCAAATATTTAGAGTATTTTTCTCAAAAATATTATTTAATCTTAAATCCAAAACATAAAAAAGATTTAAATCTTATTATTTCAGATATTTATACATCTTTATTCACTATCAATGTTACGGTTTTAAACGATGAAAAATCAGCACTCTTTTATCTGATAAAAGCCTACAATTTAAGAAAAGAACTTGTTGAAAAAGGTTTAATTTCTTGGGAAACATCAAATCTTATTTTTATTTTAATAAACATAGTAGGACTTTATACAAAACTTGTTAATGATGACGAAGAAGATTTATCTGAATTTGATATTTCTCCTATTATAGAAGAAGATGTTATTACTCAGTTCAAATTTTTGAGAACAGGACTGGAAAATTCTGTGGAATTCAACAAGTATTTTAGATCTTCAAATTTAAAGAACTATCTTCATCAACTGTTAACTAATATTTATATTTTAGGATATTCAGAAATCCAGAAAAAGGCATTAAAACTACTACCTGTTCTTAATACTCTTGAATATACGCTTCTTATAGATTTTGATTCTCTTTCAAAAAATATTCATAACTATTCTTTTGAAGAAGCTGAGAAACGTTTAAACGAATTAAAAAATACATTTGATAGACTATCTAATAACCTGACAAAACATAAGAAAGAAATGATTTTTTATGCATATTATAGTGCGGTTATAAATGTGTATTCATCTTTTGGAAAAATAGAAAAATTAGAAGAATTAAAAACAGATCTTGAAAATAAAAGCGATAAATTTGAAAATCAATTTTCTATAAAAATTCCTCTTTTAAAAGTTTATAAAGAGTTAGGCGAAATTGATAAGGTAGCCGAACTTGCACGAGAACTTAAGCAAAAGGCAATTTTCTCAGGTAGAAAAAGTATAGAAAAAATAATTGATTCTATTGTTGAAGATATAGAGTTGTAACTTTATAATGCTTCAACTTTTTAATGTTGTAAAGCTGAAATTGTTTTTTGATAAACAAGTAATCACAATCTTCTGTTATTTAGAAAGATACCATAATACTTTTACTCTGTGACTTGATATAGAATAAAATATACTTATAATAAAATACACATAATTTTACACAAAAAGGAGTATGGACGATGGCACATGTAAGATTGAATATATCTTTGGAAGAAGATTTGGCAAAAGAACTTGATGAAATAGCAAAAGAGCTTGGAGAAAAGAAAAGCCATATAATTAGAGATGCACTTATGTATTATTTTGATTATTTGGATGTGAAATTAGCAGAAAAAAGACTAAAAGAAATAGAAGAAGGAAAAACTGAATTAATACCTGCCGAAGAAGTTTTCAAAAAGCTTGATTTGGAGTAAAAAGTGTATAAACTCTATTTTGAAAAAGAGGCAGAAAAAGAATTTTCTAGGCTTCCAAAACATATACAAAAAATTATAAAAGATAAATTATATATACTTTCACAAAATCCTAAACTTCTAAAAAACAATATTAAAACTTTAAAAGGAAAATATAAAGGGTTAAAAAGATTAAGAGTTGGAAAATTCAGGATAATCTTTAAAGAAAAAGAAAAAGAACTGATAATTTTAATGATCAGAATAGCTCATAGGGGAGAGGTTTATTAAAAGAAATCTAAATTGACAACTATCGCCAAATAACTTAAATTAAATCAACGGAGGTTTTAATTGTGAGTCCATTAGCTAATGATATTTCTTTAGAAGTAGAGAAACTATTAAAAGAAACCAAAAAAATTATATACGAACTTTACAATTTATATAAAAAATACAAAGATGAAGACTTAATTGAAGTAAAACTTATAGAAATGTTTAATAAATCTCCTAAAATAAAACAAACTTTAAAAACTCTGATGATAGAAGCATTGAAAGAAACTGATATTCCAGAAAAAGATAAAATCATCTTGAAAGAAATCGTAGAAGAAGCCTACCTTACTGCCAATATTCAAAAGAATTTAACAACAAACACTAAACTCGGAAACTTATTAGAGAGCGTAATAGATAAATGCAGTTCTACGAATGCAAAAAATTTATAACGGATTTGAAAAATCTACAGAAAAAGTGTAAAGGCAAAGATTTAAATAAAGCCATCAAAGAAGAAATCAAAACATTAATAAAAACAAGAAAAATAGAAGAAATTAAACCTGTGCTTTATAGATATAAAGATTTAGTAATGTTTAAAACAAGAATTGAAGGATGTCAAAAAGGAAAAAGAGGAGGATATAGATTAATATGGGCATTTTCTAAAAAGAAAAATATTGTTTTATTTATCAGAATTTACTCTAAATCAGAAATGTCAAATATATCAAACAAACAGTTAGAAGATGACTTAATTGACTGTTTATAAGATTGAACCTATTTTTTCTGGTTTTTAAAAGAATGTGCTTTTGGACAAAAAATTAAAATTATGAAACATATAAAATTAACCGAAACGTGATAAAATATTGTATTATCAGTATTTTAAAGCAAGTGGAGGAATAAATAGTTGGAATTAGTCATTGATAAAAATGAATTTCAAAACATCATAAAAAAAGCCATTTCTGCGACAGAAAAAAAATCAGCACTTCCGATTCTTTCAAACTTTTTACTTGAAGCTAAAGATGATAAACTCACAATCCAGGGAACAGACCTTGAAGTTCATGTTTCAATATCAGTATTTGCAAAAATAGAACAGGAAGGACAAGCCTGTGTAAATGCAAAAAGACTTTCTGATATTGCAAGGGTTTTACCGAGTAATGAAGTTCACATAAAATTGGAAGATTCAACGTTGAAAATAAAATCTGGTAAAACAAAATACAGTCTTCCTGTGGCACCTTCTGAAGATTTTCCTACAATGTATCCATTCCCAGAAGAAAATGCTTTTATCATATCTGGAGATCATTTACAAAAAGCAATATCAAAAACCAGCTATGCAGCATCAAAAGAAGAGGGAAGATATGCACTTCAAGGGGTATTATTTAGATCTACAAATGATGAAATTGATGTTGTTGCCACAGATGGACATAGACTTGCTTTATACACGATAGATAAAAGAGGATCAGGCGATGTTAATATGCTCATTCCTCAAAAAGCATTAAATGAACTTAAAAAACTTTTATCTGGAATAGAAGATGTAGAAGTTGCTTCCACAGAGCAGTATGCATTTTTTAGAACGAAAGAATGGATCCTTATGTCCAGACTTTTAGAAGGTGCTTTTCCAGATTACACGCAGGTTATACCTAAAGAGTTTTCAATCGAAATAAAATTAGATAAAAAAGAGTTTTTAGATGCAGTAAAAAGGGTTTCTGCAGTGGTAGAAGGAGATATAAAACCTCTTAAAATAACTTTAACAACAGGAAAAATGGAGTTAAGAGCATTTTCTTCAGAATCAGGTGAAGCAACTGACGAACTTCCTGTTGAATATGAAGGTGAAGAATTTGCAATAAGCTTTAATGCTAAATATATTATAGAGGCAGTTGAAGTAATAGATGGTGATGAAGTGTTGCTCAGATTTACAAATCCAAATGCTCAAACTCTTATATTACCTGCTAATGAAGAAAAATATAAAGCAATTATAATGCCTATGGATATTTAAAAAATTAAATAAAGGAGTTGATTTATCTTGGAAGAAAAAGAAATCTTAAATAATGACAATCCAGAGATTGTTGAAGAATATGGTGCTGAAGCCATAGACGTTGTTGAAGGTCTCGAACACGTCAGAATGAGACCTTCAATGTATATTGGTGATGTAGGTGAGAGGGGTCTTCACCATCTTATCTGGGAGTTAGTTGATAACGCCGTTGATGAAGCTATGGCAGGTTATGCAAAAAATATCTCTGTTATACTTCATGAAGACGGCTCAGCAACAGTTGAAGATGACGGTAGGGGAATACCTGTTGATATTCATCCTAAAACAGGTAAACCAGCAGTTGAAATGGTTTTTACAGTCTTAGGTGCAGGTGGTAAGTTCTCTAAAAAGGCTTATCAATATTCAGGTGGATTACACGGTGTAGGTGCTTCTGTCGTAAATGCTCTTTCAAAATGGCTTGTTGTCGAAGTTTATAGAGATGGTAAAGTTTATAGACAGGAATACAAACAGGGAAGACCTGTTGAACCTCTAAAAGTTGTTGGAGAAACTGTAAAAACAGGGACAAAAGTTACATTCAAGCCTGACGATGAAATATTTGAAACCGTTAACTTTAAGTATGACACTGTATCAAAAAGAATTAGAGAACTGGCATTTTTAAATCCAGGTGTAAGATTTTTCACTGCGGATGAAAGAAAAGATATTAAAGATGAGTTTTATTTTGAAGAAGGAATAAAAGATTTTGTAAGAGTTTTAAATCAGGCAAAAGATCCATTATTTGATGACATCATTTACATAAAAGGTGAAAAGGATAGAGTAATAGTTGAAGTGGCCTTCCAATACACTAAAAGTTATAACGAAGTTATAGAAAGTTTTGTGAATAATGTAAAAACAACAGAAGGTGGAACACACGTTGCAGGATTCAGAGCAGCACTTACAAAAACTATGAATAAAACTCTTTCAGGAATGAGACTTCCAAAAGAACTGAAAAGCGGTGTAAGTGGTGAAGATCTTAGGGAAGGTTTAACTGCAGTTATTTCTGTAAAAGTTCCAGAACCTCAGTTTGAAGGTCAGACAAAAACAAAATTAGGAAATCAAGAAGTTAGAAAAATAGTTGAATCGGTTGTTGCAGATGGACTTTTAGAATATTTTGAAACACATAAAGATATTGCAGTTAAAATAGCAGAAAAAGCAATAGAAGCAGCAGTTGCAAGGGAAGCTGCAAGAAAGGCAAAAGAGATATCAAGAAGAAAATCATTTCTTGAAGATACATCTTTACCTGGAAAACTTGCAGACTGTTCTGAAAAAGATCCTGAAAAATGTGAACTTTTTATTGTTGAGGGTGAGTCTGCTGGTGGTTCTGCGAAACAGGGTAGAGATAGAAGAACGCAAGCTATTCTTCCACTGAAAGGTAAGATCCTTAACGTAGAAAAAGCAAGGATCGATAAAATCCTTTCAAATGAAGAGATCCGTTCAATCATAAATGCAATTGGAACAGGTATAG
>Ga0256832_1000109_pt1 | contig 48351 bp, 53 predicted proteins | sample 134614metaG_FD_190534 | JGI IMG/M metagenome (GOLD analysis project Ga0256832, IMG submission 190534) | Hydrothermal vent microbial communities from Lau Basin, Pacific Ocean - 134-614 | ecosystem: Environmental > Aquatic > Marine > Hydrothermal vents | place: Pacific Ocean: Lau Basin | collected...
ATCTCAACTGAAACTATAGATGAAAACTTAGAAGAGTTAAACGTTGTGCAAACATTAGGTGTTGTAAAAGTTTCCAAGCCATATGTGTCAACTGATGACGTGATGTAGATATTACTTCTCATAAACAGTTAGCCCTAAACTCTTCCAACTATTAAAGCCTCCTCTATAATAAAAGATTTTATTAGAAGGGTAAGAGAGCTTTAAAAGACTTTTTATCGCTTCAAATGCTTTATTATCAGTTGGACCATCATCAAAAAGCAATAAATCATGAACATCTTCACAAACCCATTTACCATCAATATATTTAATCCCTAATACTGTAAGTACCTCTTTAAAATATGCACTATCTTCTTTTAGCATATGAGAAGGAAGATTAAGTGCAGCAGGAATAGTTCCTTTATTATAATCCTTATTCTCTCTCATATCAAGCAATAAACTATCTGCATTTTTATTTAAATTTTTAATAAAATCTAATGTCTCTAATTCACCAACAGTTTTTACACCATCAATATTCATAGGAACAATACAGTATGGAGGACAACTTTTTGTATCATCGATTACTTTGCGTATAATGGTAATTTTTTGATTTTTATGAGTTATCTTTATTGTTCGTAAATCTCTACTAATATTGGTTTGAAAACTTTTTTTTAAACTTCCCTCTTCTTCATGTATTTTAAAAACTTCTTTATGACTCACAGCCTTTATTGTATTTACCAATTTCTCTTCTATTGTAGAAATATCCTTTTTTTCTTCTTTAAAAATACTTTTTAACTCACATCCTTTACTCTCCTTACTCATTGATGAACTACAGCCCTCAATCAAAGTCCCTTTCCCATAAAGTGATGTTGAAATTAAAAATATTAATACAACAGTTCTGTCTAAATCATATGATTTCATTTTATTTTTACCTATTTATCTAATGATGCTTTAAAGAGTTCAGACAAAGAGTAAGACTTTTTACCCAATTCAAATGCCAAAACATCCCCTTTCGTAGAAAGAACAATAGTCAAAGGTATAATGCCACTCCATCCATACTGCTCTTGTAGGTACCTATAAAATTTATCTTGGTCTTGACCTAAAATAATAGGATAATTAATACCATACTCTTTAATTTTAGCCAAAGAAACATCTCGTGAATGTTCTTGTCCTTCAATAGCAAGTACAGCAAACTTATCAGACAATGATTTTTTTAATGCTATAAGTTCAGGAACCTCTTTCATACAAAATTGACAATCCCATCCAAATACCTTTAAAAAAACAATTTTATTCTCCATACCTTCAATCATGATTTTCTTTTTCTCTGTTTTTAAATTAAAAATCGTTCCATCAATTGCTTTTAATGAAAATTTTTTTTCAGAGGAGTTGGAAGAGAGAGGAAATATCGATTTACCTTGGTCAATGATTTTAATAGAAACGAATATTATAGAAAGGATAAGGACTATTCCTAATATTATAAGTATTATATTGTTTTTTTTCATCATACTCCTTTTTAGCACATTAGGATAGCAAAAAATATATTTGCTTTTCTTTATCAAGAGTAGAATAAAATTTTTTAAATAAAAAAAGTGTAATTTTCACGCTTTTTACCAACTCTTGGGTTATTATTCTATTTTAATTTAGGAGAATTAACATGAACTATGAACAAATTAGTAATGAATATTACAATTCATACAAAGCAGAACTAAGGGTGTTAGAGAATGAATCTTTACTTCACTCTTTAAACAAAGTTATAAAAGTACTATTTTTAATACTCTCTATCATATTGACACTTTTAATTTCTATTTACATAAAAAACACTATTTCTAATGTATCTCTATTTACTATTAGAGAAGAGACACCCCTTATAAATAGAACTATGGAACTAAGTTCAAAATTAAATATGACTCCAGAAGAGCTTGAAATTTTAGTAGAACTTTTAAAATCTCAGATACTTGCAAAAAAAGACAACAATAGCAATAAAAATATCTATACCATTTCTACAAATATATAGTGTATATATTTCTCACTTTTTCACATTCATAACTCATTATAGTGCTATACTTCCTTTCTAACAAAACATGTTAGATAAAAGGAATTATTATGATAGACAATAATACAGATAACAATATCAAACTTAAGCTATTAAACTCCTCTTCTATTCATACGGAGGTAGGACTAAAACACTTCAATAACAACTCTTCACTCTATATAAAAATTTTAACTCGTTTTGTAGAGAGAAATGAAACATTAAATTTAAATCTTTTAAATGAAGAAGAGCTCAAACATACTCTACATACATTAAAAGGATTAAGCAGTACACTTGGTATGATACCCCTAAGCCATACTATTCAAAAAATTGAAAAAGAATCAGATAAAATATTAATTAATGAGTTCACACAAGAAATAAGTGAAATTATTAGAAATATTAAAAATATAATATAATTTTTTTGTCTAATTTTACGATTAACATTTATTTAAGATTTATAGCATTATAATCAATCCACATAATAAACTATTAACGTTAAAGGATTAACTTTGAAAACTATATTTCTATCTCTACTAACAACTTCAATTACTTTTGCTAATATATCTATAATTACACCTAAAAATAACAAATTAACAGATATAACGCAAAAAGAATTGACTGACCTCTTTTTAAAAAAGACTGACAATATTAGAGGAATAAAAGTCATTCCTATAGACAGTTCAAATGGAGAGCTTTACGAAAAATTTTATAAAAAAGTTGTAAAAAAAACACCTTCTCAAATTAGAGAATATTGGATTAATCAAATTTATAAAGGCAATCAACAACCACCAAAGCGACTTTCTGATAAAGAGGTAAAAAAAGAGATTCAAAAAAACTCTATGATTATTACTTATTCATCAAATCCATTGAATGGAAAACTTATTTTAACCATTAAATAATATGTTACAATAAGTAACATATTATAGGCTTAAAAAAAACTATTTGGGATTCAACCATAAACACTGAACTTTAATACTAAAATATTATGAAAAATAGAAAGTTCAGAAATCGATGTCTAACCTCAGTATTTTATTTAAAATACGCCTCATTTTTTTAATTGGTGTTATTTTTGCTATTCTACATATTCTTATGAACTATATCTTTACAACCACATCTTTGGAGCAACTTAATAAAATTAAAAATGAAAAATTTATTATAAGTGCTTTACATACCGATAACCTACATAAATATGAAAAGAATTCTTTATTGGTTATTAATGCTGTAAGAATGAATGACCTTGACTATCTCAAAAGTGCTGAAATTGAAAAAGATAATATTTTAAAGAATATTAAAACTTTAAAAACCTACCCTCATAGTAAGAAATTGATAGAAGAAGAAAAACTTATTAAAGAGTTTTTTAAACTCTCTACAGAAATAAGCCATAAACTTATATCTGGTACAAGAGCTGACAGTATACCATCTATTACAAAACTACAATATCTCAATAGCGAAACAAAAAAAGTTTTAACAGAACAACATAAAAATGCTTTTAAAAATCTATCACTCTCTCTAAATGACCTCGAACTTAGCAATGCAAAGTTTTTCTCTTTCTCTTTAAGTCTCTCTATTATTGGACTCATTATTGTTATTGGTATGTCTGCTTACATGTATAATCATATCAAACGTCGTTTTCATAAAGTTCAATACTCTATTAGAAACTTAAATACAAACCGACCTGATTTTTCTAAAAAAATAGTAGATGAATACCAAGATGAAATTGGTGAAGTTGTTCGTGGATTTAATCAATTACAGAACAAACTAGAAAAAGATAATGACAAACTAAAAAAATTGAACATAGAGGCAGAGAATACAGCAAAATTAAAGTCAGAGTTCCTAGCCAATATGAGTCATGAAATACGGACTCCCATGAATGGTATTATTGGAATGAGTTATTTAACTCTTGCAACGAACCTAAATGACAAACAACGTAATTTTATTGAAAAAATTGATAATTCAGCAAAAAGGCTACTTGCTATTATTGATAATATTTTAGATATATCAAAAATTGAAGCAGGAAAACTTGAACTAGAAAAATCTAACTTTCAGTTAAAAAATATAATAAATGAGACGATAGAACTCTTACGATTTCAAGCGATAGAAAAAAATGTTACTATCTCTACTCACTATCCAACCAGCATTGAACACTCTTTCTATGGCGATAGTTTGAGACTCTCTCAAATAATTATTAATATACTAAGCAATGCCATTAAATTTACAAATAATGGTAGTATAGATATTACTGTTAATAAAATTAGTACTAATCGAGTTAGATTTGAAATCAAAGATACAGGTATAGGATTGACAAAAGAGGACCAAGAGAGACTCTTTAAACCTTTCTCTCAAGCAGATGGTAGCATCAGTAGAAAGTATGGAGGAACAGGTTTAGGACTTGCTATTTCTAAACAGCTTGTTGAGATGATGAATGGGAAAATATGGGTTGAAAGCACTTTTAATATAGGAAGTAATTTTATCTTTGAAATTGAACTTGAAAAGTTAAATTGTAATTCTATCGAACAAAATAAAATCTCCATAAAAAATGAACTAGAAAATAAAATAAATATCGAAAAACTTAAAGATACAAAAATACTTTTAGCTGAAGATGACTTTATTAATCAAGAGATTATTTTAGGTCTATTAGAGGAGACCAATATAACAATAGATATTGCAGAAAATGGAGAAGAAGCTATAGCACTTCATAAAAAGAACAGTTATTCTATTATACTTATGGATATTCAAATGCCTATACTTGATGGTTATAAAGCAACGAAAGAGATACGCAAAACCGATAAAAAGATACCAATTTATGCCATTACTGCTTCAGCTATGAAAGAGGATATACAAAAGACGCTAAAGTCAGGAATGAATGGCTACCTACATAAACCTATTGATATTTCTAAACTATATAAAATACTATTAAATTACTCTAGCGAATCTAACTTTTGACAATCTTCAATATTTATAGGGTTAAAACGATATCCCTCTCCATAAATATTAATAACCGACTCTTTTGGAATTTTTTTCCGTAACAGCTTTACTAAAGCACGAACTTGATTAGCATCATACTCTTTATTAAAATTGTCTTGTGCAATATGGTTAAAAATATCAAAAAATGTAAATACTTTATTTTCGTCTGTCGAAAGAAGTGATAATAACCTACGTTCATTTTTTGTTAATTTTACTTCAACATTATGGGAATATAATTTTTCTGTATCTCTGTACCAAAGGGTATTACTATCAAGACAAAATACATCTCGTTCAGTACTTTCATTATCAGAAATGTATTCCAACTCACTTATTGCCTTATTTAGAGCCTCTTTTAACTCCTTGAAATCTATTGGCTTTAAAATATACTTAACCAAATAGAGTTCAATAGCTTTCAATAAATTGTCTTGTTCTGCATGTGCTGTTGTAATTATGATTTGCACCTCTTTATCTGTTTGACGTATTTTTTTTGCCAAACTCAATCCATCAAGTTTTGGCATATTTATATCAAGTAAAATAATATCTGGCTTATGTAAAAGATACAACTCATATCCAACTTCTCCATCATTAGCTAAATGAACTGTTTCAACAAACTCTTTTAAAAACTCTATATAAATCTCTTGTATATCAATGTCATCTTCTATATATAATAATGTTAAAGGTTTCAAAGAACTCCTTTTTATGTTTTTATGATTTTAACAAGTTTTATATAAAATAATTTATAAAATTGTTCTTTTCTAATAAAATATAATAGAATACAAACCATTAGTATTTTAATTGATTTTTTAATGTTATAGAAACTAAAAACTAACAAAAATTATAATATTAAATATTGTAGTTTTCATTATTGCTACCCACTCTCTCTATATACTTCTATTTAGTTAAAAAACATATAAGGATAAACCATGAAAACTATCTCATCTATAATCGTTCTAGTTTTACTTCAATCATCATCACCACTGGCTACAAAAATTCGTCAAAATATACAGAAAAAAATGATTCATCATTTTTAAAATTCTTTAATTTTCAGACTGCTCTTAGTTTAATAACTTCTTCGCAAAACTAAGAGCTTCTTCATTGGGCTTCTCCCCACCAATAATTCTTGCTATCTCATCTATTTGTCCATTTTTATCTAATAGTGTTACTCTGCTTACTCCCTTTGATTTCTCAATAAGCAAATGTTGATTAGCTTTAGAGGCTAAATGTGCTTGATGAGAAATAGCAAATATTTGATAAACTTCTGATAATTTTGAAATCATATTAGCAATCGCAATAGACTCATCACCTGAAACATTGGCATCTATCTCATCTAAGATAAGCACCCCACCCTCTTTTACACCTGAAAGAGCTACCACCATAAGTGCCAAACGTACACGGTTGAACTCTCCTCCACTAAGTGTATTGGCTCTTGAACCATCTAAAATTACCTCTATTTCATCTTCACCATTTTCATTTAAACTTACAGTAGAAAAAAGAAATTTAAGTGCTGGTAACTTTAACTCTGATAAATAGCCTTTTAAAACTTTTTCTAAAGCTATGGCACTTTTCTTTCTCGTCAAAGAGATTTTCTTTGCTAAAATAGTAAGTTCTGTTAGTTCCATAGTTAAAAAAGACTCTAGCATACTTTTATCTTGCTCTATATTTTTATAACCTGCCAACTCTTTTTTCTTTTCAGCCACATAAGCAAGTGCCTCTTCGATACTTCCATATCTATTTTTTAATGCTGAAATTTTCTCTAATCTATCTAATACTGCTTCAATATCAACTTCTGCTAACTCATCAGAAAGTGACTCGATATCTTCAAAATCTGCACGTAATTGGTTCATCATATCTGAAAATATAGAGTCATCTTTATCTAAAAGTCTATATACTTCAGAAACTGACTCTTCAAAAGAAAAAATTCCATTTGCACTCTCTAGTGCATCATTAACTTTATCTATTCGTGAGAGTTGATGTTTAACCTTTAGTAATTCCTCATCTTCTCCAACTTGAGGGTTAATGCTCTCTATTTTATCTATCTCAAATTCTGTAAATTCTATAAGTTCTACAAGCTTTGCTTCATCTGCTTTTATCTTCTCTAGTTGACTTAACTTTACTTTATACTTTTCATAACGACTCTTATACTCTTTTAAAAGTTTTTTAAACGTTTTATCTTTGGCTATTAAATTATTGTCTATAAGCGTTAATAAATCTTTACTTGAAAAACCACTCTTATCTCTCACCGATAAAAACTGAACAAAAGGAGAAAAGAGCTGATTTAAAGCTTTTTTAGAGATATTTTGTCCATCTATAGAGTAACGAGTCTTCTCTTTTTTAATACTCCTAACGGTCAACTCATCTTCAAAATCAAATGCCTCATGTACTAACCTTGAAGGCTTAGTTACCAAGACTTCACAAAGTGTAGCCTCTGCTGTACCATAACCAAAAGTAGACAAGATACTGTTCATAAACAAAGACTTTCCTGCTCCTGATGGTCCAGAAAGAACCACCAAACCTTTTTCTAGCTCTAACTCTACTTCAGAAAAAGAGATAAGATTTTTTAAATAAACTCTATTAATCATTATTCATCACCCCACGAAAGTTTTTCTCTTAAAACTTTAAAATTACTATGCTCTTTTTTGTGTAAAAGTTTGGCTGTCCTACTGGCACCTTTTATTACCAATGTATCTTCAGTATTCAAAATATAATCATCTTGTCCATCAATCATAACAACCAATTTGTCAGGGGAGCTAAGATTGATACTAAATTCTATAGGCAATACCAGTGGACGTTGAGTTAATGAGTGTGGGGCGATAGGTGTCATAATAAAAACTTTCGACATAGGATAGACAATTGGTCCACCAAGTGAAAGATTATAAGCCGTTGAACCTGTTGGAGTAGAGATAATTAATCCATCACCTCTATAAGTATTAAACCAGTCATTGTTTATAAATGCATCAAGTTTTATCATATGGGCTATAGTCGGTCGAGTAATTACTACATCATTAAACGCATAAAATTCATCTCGCTTACCCCTATCATGCTCTATATACCCTTCAATCAATATTCGCTCATCAACTCTATAATTCCCAATAAGAAGCATTTCAATCATTTCATCAATACACTCAATAGGAGTATCAGCTAAAAATCCTAAGTTACCAGCATTAATTCCTAATACTGGTTTATCAAAACCGTAACTTTTTCTTACTAAACCTAAAAGTGTTCCATCTCCACCAAGAGAAACCAACAAGTCTACCCTATCACACATCTCTTTAAACGCTATACCTTTAAAGCCAATCATCGTTGCCGACTCACTATCTAAAAGAACTTCCATTCCTTTATCTTCAAATTTTTTACTAATTTCACGATAAAGAGATAATATATCTAAAGAGTCTGGTCTCAATACAAAACCAACTATTTTTATGTTACTTAACTGTTCTTTTGACACAATATCTTCCTACTTGTTTACGAATTATTGTCGATAGCATAACATAATATCTCTTCATCAATTTATTTATATGTCAAATTGTAATCTTTTTTAATTTTGCGATATGTATATACCTATTGATTTAGTAAAATACTCCTACTTCTATGCAACAATTTGCTATAATCGCGAAAATTTTTAATTATATATATTCTATGTATAAATAATAGAGGAATGAATAGTGAGAACACATTATTGTGCTGATGTAAATGAGTCAGATATTGGTAAGAGCGTAACCGTATCTGGTTGGGTAGCGAGTCGCCGTGACCACGGTGGACTTATTTTTATAGATTTAAGAGATAAAGACCAAGTGGTACAACTTGTTTGTGACCCTGCTGACAATGTTGAGGCTCATAAACTGGCTGAAGATGTAAGAGACCAGTTTGTACTGATTGCAACAGGAAAAGTACGAGCTAGAGGGGAGGGGCTAGAGAACCCAAAACTTAAAACTGGTAAAGTAGAGATTGTTGTAGATAACTTGATTATAGAGAATAAATCACTCCCTATGCCTTTTGACTTGGGTGATGATAAGGTAAATGAGGAGATTAGATTAAAATATAGATATTTAGAGCTTAGAACTCAAAAGTCATACGATATCTTCAAACTTCGTTCAAAAGCAACCGTGGCTACACGTAATGCACTTGATGAGCTTGGATTTTTAGAGGTTGAGACACCTATTATGACTAAGTCCACTCCTGAGGGTGCTAGAGACTACCTTATCCCATCTCGTGTACATGGTGGTGAGTTCTATGCCATGCCTCAATCTCCTCAACTCTTTAAACAGCTTTTAATGGTAGGTGGTTTTGACCGATATTTTCAGATAGCAAAATGTTTTAGAGATGAAGACCTAAGAGCTGATAGACAGCCAGAGTTTACTCAAATAGATGTTGAGATGAGCTTCTGTGACCAAGAGGATGTAATTGAGATTGGAGAGAAGCTAATCCACTCTATCTTTAGCAAGTGTGGATTTGATATCCCTGAAAAATTTAATAGAATGAGCTACTCTGATGCTATGGAGCTTTATGGTTCAGACAAGCCCGATATGCGTTATGACCTAAAAATGGTAGATGTAATGGATATCTTTGCAAGATGTGACAATGAGATTTTCTCAAACATCGCAAAAGATGCTAAAAAGAATAGAATCAAAGCTCTTAAAGTTCCAAAGGGTGACGAGATATTCTCAAAACGTCAAATGAAAGGTTTTGAAGATTATGTTCGTAAATTTGGAGCAGGTGGCTTAGGATACTTCCAGATGAAAGAGGATGGGCTAAAAGGTCCTTTGACTAAATTTTTTACAGAGGATGATATTCAAGCCATTATAGACAGATGTGAACTTGAAGTGGGTGACGCTGTATTCTTTGGTGCTGGTAACAAAAAACTGGTATGGGACTACATGGGAAGATTTAGAATCTATCTTGCAGAGATGATGGATATTATCCCTAAAGATAGATTTGAGTTCCTGTGGGTAATGGACTTCCCTATGTTTGAGATTGAGGATGGAAAGATGAAAGCGATGCACCACCCTTTCACCATGCCTAAAACAGATGAAAACGGTAAAATAGTTTACGATGAGCTTGAGGATTTACAATCAATCTCTTATGATATTGTTCTCAATGGTACAGAGCTTGGTGGTGGGTCTATTCGTATCCATAAAGAGGATATTCAAAAAGAGGTATTTAAACTTATGGGTATCTCTGATGAAGAGGCAGAGGAGAAGTTTGGATTCTTGCTAGATGCCTTTAAGTATGGAGCTCCTCCACATGGTGGTTTTGCTTTAGGACTTGACAGAATGATTATGCTTATGACTGGTGCTTCAAGTATCCGTGAGGTAATCGCATTCCCTAAAACACAAAAGGCACAATGTATCTTAACACAAGCACCATCAGAGGTTGACCAAGAGCAACTCAATGACTTGAGCCTAAGAATTCGTAAAGCTGTGACTCAATAGATAATTTATAACTGTAGGGTTGGCTTTAGCCAACGTTTATACGGTTTCAGATTGGCTGGTTGGCTAAAGCCAACCCTACAGATGTCAAAATTATAAAAAAAGGAAAAAAATGAAAAAACTCTTTCTACTAATCGGCGCTCCAGGTTCTGGAAAAACAACAGATGCAAGTTTAATTGCTAAAAAACATTCAGATAAGATAGTTCACTACTCAACAGGTGATATGCTAAGAGAAGAGGTAGCAAGTGGAAGTGAGCTTGGTGCAACCATTGAGGAGTTTATATCAAAGGGGGCTTTAGTTCCTCTAAATATTATTGTAGACACCATCATTTCTGCTATAAACCAAGCTCCTGTAGATGTTGTTCTTATCGACGGATACCCACGTTCAACAGAGCAGATGACTGCATTTGATGAAATTGTTGAAAAAGAAGATGACATTGAATTGACATCAGTTATTGAGGTACGTGTTTCTGAACAAGTTGCAAAAGACAGAATCTTAGGTCGTGCTGCAGAAGCCAAAGCTGGGGAAGAGCGTTCTGATGACAGCATAGAAGTATTCTATGATAGAATGAAAATCTACACAGACCCATTGGCTGAAATTCAAGAATTTTATACAGCAAAAAATCTATTAAAAGTAATCAATGGGGAGAGAGAACTTGAGCCAATTGTTGCTGAGATGGAAGCTTTTATTTTAGAAAATATCTAAAGTTCTATATATCCTAAATAGAAGATTTAGGATATATTTTTAGAGTCTTGTAATTAAACTATTTACCTCTTTTAAAAGTTCTACCTCTTCAAGTACTTTTATAGGTAGTGATGTTGGTCTACTTTGAGAAAATGTTCTGGTTCTTTTGCTTAAAGCTCTACGACCACGTGACGAGTTTATAAACTGAACTATAAACCTACTATCTATATCCGTCTCTTTTTTCATTCTTATTAGTGCCATATAGTGAGGAACAACATATCCATCTTGACCTTTTTCAACATAACAAGCAATCATAGGATGATATAGACTTACCACAATATCACCAGCACGTGTCAACTGTTTTTTAGAGATAACTCTATCAGAATTTATTTTAATAAGTTTTCTTTCATCAAGAAAAGAGATAGGCTCTAAAGAGACCATACTTAACTCTTTATAACCTTTTACCTTCTCTTTTTTTTGCCCTTCTACAACATGAACACCTTTTATAATTTCTGCAATTTCTTTTAACTTCATAATCTATACCTTATTGATAAATTTTTAATATAATAAATTATAGTTAAAGTCTCTTTGCATTAATTTAACTTTAATTAAAAATTCTAAATATAATATGTAAGTTAAATATAATTTAATAAATTCCAATGAGATAAATTATGTTTTCACTACTCTACAAATTACTCAACACTATCCATTAAAATTTCAATAATATCTGACATGGTTAAAATACCATGTAGTTCATTATTATCAATAACCAATATACGCTTTATACTACTAGTCACCATCATTTTTGCTGCATATTTAACATCAAGTTTTGCAGAGATAGCTATAGCAGGAATAGCTGCTATATCGTAGACATTAAGAAGGTCTATATCTCCATCTTCGGCAACAATACTTTGTAAAATATTTTTAAAGGTTACCAAACCATATGCACCAGAAGTACCATTTTTATCGACAATAACAGAACGAACACTATTCTTTTTCATCAACTGAAGAGCTTCTCTTACTGTTGCCATAGGTGATACTTTTACCAACTTCTCTAATGGGGTCATTACCTCTTCTACTAACATCTGATACTCCTCTTATAACATAGTTTTTATATTGTCTTCAAACTTATGAAGTTCATCATTATCTAATCCAGCAACATGACTCAATGGAATAGTAAAGGTCATAGCTCCATTTTTACTGTTGTCTAAATCAAACTTTTTACGTAGAGCTTTCATCACAGTAAGAGAGAGTCTACGTGGTAAAATAAAAAGCAGTATTGAAATATTGGCCTCGAGTGTTAATCCAAAAAAAACTTTTTTCTCTTCAAGACCAATACTTTTACCATGAATAATTGTCACTCCTCCTGCTCCAGCCTCTTTAGCTACGTCTATAGCTAACTCTTCATCTTTATCTTCAATAATTGCAACTAATGCTGTAAACTTCATTTACCCACCTTTTCTAATTGTTTTTTCTTATACTCTGCATGTATGCCATAGCCCATAACTGTTATCATGGGGAAAAGTGAAGCAAAAGCGATAAGACCAAATCCATCGATAAGAGGATTTCTTCCATCAATATTTGTTGCCAATCCAATTCCCAATGCAGCTACTAAAGGTACAGTAACAGTTGAAGTCGTCACTCCCCCTGTATCATAAGCAATCGGTATAATATGCTTAGGAGCAAAATAGGTTAAAATAATAACCAAAGAGTACCCAGCAATAATATAATAGTGAATAGGGTCACCCTCTACAAGACGATAAGCACCTAAGCTAATGCCTATTGCCACACCTAATGCTACCACAATTCTTAACATGTTTTGCTTTATCATTCCCTCAGAAATATCTTGAACTTTAATTGCTATGGCTAAAAGTGCTGGTTCTGCCATGGTTGTTGAAAAACCAATCATAAACCCAAAAAGATAAATAAGTAGGTTGTTGTCTTGACTGGTCAAATCATTTGCTATGCTTTCACCTACAGGGAAAAGACCCATATCTAAACCTACTATAAAAGCATATAATCCTAAAATAACCATACTTATACCTACCACTATTTTTGGTAAATGATGTACAGATTTTTTAATAATAGCATATTGAAAAAAGAATATCACTATTAATATAGGTGCAATATCTTTAATAACGCCAAGCAGTTCTAAAAACATATCCACAATAGAAAAACTGCGTAGTTCAATAACAGCTTTAGTTGTCTCTACCCCTGCTGAAAATAAAGGAACAGCTGAAGTAGCATCACCCATAGAGTAGACAATAATTCCATATACTTGTACAAATATCATGGGGGTTAGTGAAGCAAAAGCAATTAAACCAAATCCATCAATGACAGGATTACGACCCTTAATACTCGAAGCCAATCCAATTCCTAGTGCTGCCACTAAAGGAACTGTAACTGTTGAAGTTGTAACCCCTCCACTATCATATGCTAAACCAATAATCTCTTTTGGTGCAAAAAATGTCACCAAAACAACAAGTATATAACCAGAAATAATATAGTACTGAATAGGATGTCCAAGAAGAATACGTAGCGTACCAAGAGCAATAGCAAAACCAACTGAAAAAGCAACCGTCATCCTTAACCAAAAGGCATCAACAAGCCCCCCTGAAATAACAGATGCTTTATCTGCAATGGCAATAAGTGCTGGTTCTGCAACTGTAGTAGAAAAACCAATAGTAAAAGCAAAAAGTAGTAACCAGAAAACAGAACCTTTTTTAGCAAAATCTATAGCAAGATTTTCTCCAATAGGGAAAATACCCAGCTCTAAACCTCTAATAAAAAGAGCCAGACCAATAGCTACAATAGTAAGTCCAATAACAATAGAAGTCAAATTTTCAGGCATAGCTTGGATAATAAATATCTGAAAAAATGCCACCACTATAATAATAGGTAGCAAATCTTTAAATGAACTTTTAAGGTCTTGGGAAAATATTTTTATGCTTTCTTTCATTTGAAGAGTATACTGATAATATCATTAGTGACTGACATAAATTATAAAACTCTTATCTTATTATTATTTATATGTCACTATTTATATTAAATAATAGAGATAAAAATACATTCTAATATTATAAAATATAATTAAAGTTGTATGCAAGTCCCTATACCAGCTGAAGTTAAAATTTCTAAAAGTATAGAGTGTTCAAGGCGACCATCTATAATATGTGCTTTTTTAACACCACCTCTTAGTGCTTCAACACAAGCATCAACTTTAGGAACCATACCCCCACCTATAGTACCATCTGCTTTATAAGCTTCTGTCTCTTGAATATCTAAATTACGCAAGAGTTTCATATCTTTATCTAAAACACCTTCTGTATCTGTTAAAAAGAGTATTTTTCTAGCTTCTAAAGCAATAGCAATTTTACTAGCAGCAAAATCAGCATTTATATTAAATCCTGGATGGTCGATGGTTGGAGCAGAAGCAATAGGAGCAACAACAGGAACAAAACCATCATCAATAATATTATTAATCACTTTAGGATTTACATTTTGAATTACTCCTGTATAACCAAAGTTTTCAAAGTCTTTAGGTATCGCTTCAAGTAAATTTGCATCTTTCCCTGAAATTCCTATCGCTGACCCTCCTTGATTGTTTAAAAGAGAGACTATATCTTTGTTTATTTCACCACTTAAAACCATCTCTGCTATACGCATAACCTCTTTAGTCGTTACCCTTTGTCCCTCTACAAATTTAGTATCGACACCCAAATCTGACAATAAATCTGTAATACTTTTACCACCACCATGAACAATAATAGGTTTCATTCCTACGGTATGGAGCAATACAATATCTTGTGCAAACTGCTGTTTCAACACTTCTGATGTTTGTGCAGACCCTCCATACTTAATAACAATCTTCTCATTTGCAAATTTCTTTATGTATGGCAGTGCATCTAAGAGTGTTTTTACTACATCTATTTTATTTTTCATCTATTATATTCTCCAATATATCTATCTACTTTTTCTAAAATCTCATTTTTGATTTGTAATTTTAACTGCATAACCGATAGGGGTAACTTAAAGCCTTTCATTTTTACTTTATCTTTTTCAGTTACAAGTAACGATAAAGCTGAAGAAATTAAAAGTTTTTCTTTAAGTTTATCCTCTTCAAAGTAGGCATGATCTTCCAAATAATACTTTTCTACTACACCTTTAGGCAAAAAAGGCTCTAATCTCTCTGGATTTGAAATTGCTGTCACCAACAACATTTTTTCTGTTTGATTATCTATTTCTACTACTCTTTTAAAATCTCTATTTTCATATAAATTTATATTGGAAAAGTGTTTTGATAGGTAAAATTCACGAAAAGGGCCTACTGGAAAGGTCATATAATTGGGTATTTTCTCTGGAAAAAGCAAGATATCATATTTTTCAATATTAACTCTATTAAATCCATCATCTAAAAATACAACTTTCGCACCCTGCTCTATGGCTAACTTAATTGCTGCTTCTCTATTTTCACTTACTATAACTGATGCATTAGGAAGGGATAGAGCCATAAGCATTGCTTCATCACCAGAGCTAAATACATCTGTTAATATTTTACCTCTTCTACTAACCTCAATAAGCCCTTTACTATGTCGTCCATAACCTCTTGATATGATAGTTGCATCATCGTACCTCGAAGCTAAGGCAATCACAAATGGTGTTTTACCACTACCACCAACCGTTAGGTTACCAATACTTATAATAGGTATAGAATAAGATTTTTTAGGAGTTATTACTCGCCTAAGAAACATAACAAGGGCATAGAGTAAAGATAGAGGAGAAAAAAGAAGGATTAAAAGCCAGTCAAAAAAACTAGGCTTAAAAAAAAGTCTCTCAAAGAAAGAGACAATACGGCTAGTGGACATCAAATATGTTCACTGGCTACTTTTTTAATAGCATCACATACACGAAGAACCTCTTCATCTGTTAATGAAGCATACATAGGTAAAGACATTACTCTTTGAAACGCACCCAATGCTACTGAATAATCAAACACCTTCATAGAGTACTTCTGCTTATAGTATTGAGTTAAATGTAAAGGCATGTAGTGTACAGAAATTGTCACTCCCTCTTTTTTTAACTCATTTACAAAATGATCTCTATTTTTATCAATTTCAACTATATATTGTGTAGAAATATCATCTTCATCTACAGATGGTAACTTTACATGCTTAACATTTGCAAGATGCTTAGAGTACATAGATGCAATCTCTCTTCTTCTTTCAATACTTGCCTCAAGTGCCTCAAAATCAGCCAAACAGTACGCTGCCTCTAACTGACTTAGGTCATATTTCCATCCTATATTGACAACATCATATATGTAGTTAACATTTCCATAACTATCACATACTCTACCTTCCATACCATGAAAACCTAATAACTGTGCCTGTTCATATGTCTGTTTATCATTGGTCACCAACATACCACCATTAGTTAGTGAACTACACAAGTGTGGTGCAAAAGAGAATATAGTAATATCAGACCCTGTATTTCCAATATAATTTCCCCTATATTTAGCACCCATTGCATTAGAAGCATCTTCTATAACTTTTACATTATACTGCTTTGCAAGTGCATATACTCTCTCCAAGTCAACCAAATGTCCTGCCATATGATTAACAATAATTGCTTTTAACTTTTTACTTTGATTTTTTTCTAAGGCTTTTTCAAGTTTCCCCAAATCAATAGTATAATTTTTACTCTCAATATCCACAAAGATTGGTTCAGCATCAAAATGGCGAACTGCTTGGGGTACAGATGGGAAAACATTTATACTACAGATTACCTTGTCACCTCTTTTAAAATCTAAAGCACACATAGCTAAATGCAATGCTGCTGTTCCACTGGTTGTTGCTAGTGCATATTCACAACCGATGAATTCAGTAAATGATTTTTCAAGCTTTTCAACTTTTGAATTATCAGAAAAGGTTAAAACATCATCTATATATTGCTTTGTATTGCTCTGTATTGACGGTTTATAAAATTCTATTTTATTTTGCATTATTTCCACTTTTTATTTAATTTTATAAGATTATTATACTCTTTTATCTTTAAAAGTTATTTGAAACACTATATAATTTATTATGTTTTTTATTATTAGTTACATTTTGCGTCCCCAAGTTTTCTTAATTCATCACATGTAAACCCAGCTTTTTGACGTGCAATAACGTTAATATGGGGTCTATGCTTCTCCAATAATTTATATTTTTTTAAAATATTAAAATAAATTGACATATCTAAGTTTCTTATCTTGCAAATATATTTAAACCAATAGTCACCTTTATTAACATGAATAATTTCTTCATCATAGATAATATTAAGCATTTTAATTAATCTTTTAACTGGAATTAATTTTCTTTTATTATCAAGTTTTTTACTAATTTGTGGATTAACATCCAATCCACCTGCTTCATGATATCTAGGGATAATTGCCATTCTCTCCAAAATATCACCTGCTGTATCCTTAGCCGCATCAAAAAGTCCACAATGAACAGGAAAATCTCCATATTGAAAACCTAAATCATGTAATAATTCTTCAAGCATCTTATAGTGTCTAACTTCATCTAGTGCAACTTCTAACCAATCCAGTTTAAAATGTTGTGGCATTTCAGGATAACGATACACAGCATCTAATGCTAAATCTATAGCTGAGTACTCTATATGGGCTATCGCATGGACTAAGGTTGCTAATCCTTCTGGCGTGTCAAAATCTTTTCTTGCTTTTAACTCTTTGGGATTAACAATTTTACATTTATTAATATAAGATGGATTATCAAATAAAAGAGGTTTAAAACCTTCAGAAGATATAAATTCATTTTGGCTACAATACTCAAAACATTGCTGTGTTAGTTTTTCTTTAGTCTCAATACAATCACTTGTAATGGCTTCTTCTAAAATTTTATATAGTTTCATGGCAATATTATACCAAAAGGCGAATCAATGGAAATTAAAATTCAACCTATGGGTCAAACCCAAACAAACTGCTATATTGTTACAATAGACAATAAAGATTTAATTATTGACCCAGGTATGGGTGCAACATCATGGGTACTCAATAATACTACAAATCCAGTTGCAATACTCAACACACATGGACACTACGATCATGTATGGTCTAATGCAGCATTAAAAGAGAAATTAAAAATACCACTCTATATTTCAAAAGATGATGCATTTATGTTAGAAAAATGTGTCCTTGGTCAAAATCCACCTAGTAGTAAAGCTGATGTATTGGTTAATGGTGATGAAGAGCTTACTATAGAGGGTATTAAAGTTCAATATCGTCACTTCCCAGGTCATACTCCTGGTAACTCTATAATAGAAATAGAAGATGTATGGTTTTCAGGTGATTTCTTATTTCAGCAATCAATAGGAAGATGGGATTTCCCTTTCTCTTCAGGAGAAGATATGGCAAAAAGTTTAGAAAAAGCTATGAAAATAAAAGAAGACTTTACGGTTTACCCTGGTCATGGAATGAGTACAACACTCAAGCAAGAGCAACGTGGAATGCCTATGTGGTTGGAGTATGTGAAAAATAATTAACCGTAGGGTGTAGTCTCTGACTACACCCTACTTTTCATAAGAAAATTTATATCCTCGTCTTCTTACGGTATGAATAACTTGAAAACCAAGTATACTCTTAAGTCGTTTTCTAATCTGATTAATAGCAACTTCAACAGTGTTATCACTCACATACTCTGGCTCTTCCCAAAGTGCATTAATAATCTCATCTTTTGAAAATACTCTATCTTCTCTTAGAGCTAAGTATGCTAGTATATCAAATGTTTTTCCATTTAGTGATACTATCTTATCATCATACTCTATTTTTTTGTTAGTGATATCAATAACCAATTTACCAACATCAATCTGTGTTCCAAAAAGTTTTCTCATATTTGATAGTACTCTTGCAGCTATAAGTTCTGCTGAACTTGTAAACTCAACAATAACATCATCGATACCTAAGCCAAAAAGAGATATTTGATTTTTGTTATTATCTGTTAAAACTATAATTTTTGTTTCTCTTTTTTTCTTTTTGACCTCTTTACTATATTTTTCTAATGTATATCGTTCACCCTCATCTACTATTATTATAAGCTCATAGTGTCTGAAATCTGTAAAGTTTGTAGCATCGTACAAGTCTCTAGCTGAATCTACTATACAAATAAAATATTTTTCTAATTCGACTTCCAGCTCTTTTACAAACTCATCATCAAAACCGATGGTTAATATTCTCATTGTTGTCCTAATCATTATCTATTATATTTCAAGGTTATATCAAAATTATACTTGCTTAATAATAATAAATAAAATTTAAAATTTTTTTTTATATTTTCAAAAGGTTAATATGATTAATTCTTGAATATTTTTTATTTGTTAATTATACCTTATTTTTTATCTGTTTTAAAATAAATATTCAAATTAATATATTTTCTTTACTTTTTTAACCTTAACATAAACTCTCTTAGGTGCAGGATACCCTTCAACTGTTTTATTTTGGTCATTTTCATCTAAAAAATCATTTAAAGATTGTGTATTTATCCATTCTGTTTTTCGTTGTTCAGTAGGTTCAGTTTTAACAATATCAAGTAATTCAAACTCTTTAAATCCAGCTCTAAAACACCAATTTTTTAAGGCATTTACTGTTGGTATGAAATAAATATTAGCCATTTTAGAGTAACGATCACGAGGAGTTAAACAGATATCCTCTTCCCCGTCTATCATAAACGTATCTAAAATCAATTCTCCACCTTCATTTAAACCCTTAAACAAAGATTTTAACATACCAATTGGGTCAGATCTATGATAAAGGACACCTAAACAAAATAGGATGTCAAATTTATGCTCATAATACTCTACATGTTCAATACCTAAAAGTTCATAAGTAATCCCACTCTGCATAAAATGATCCAAAAATTTAAACTGACAATAGGTTACAGCTGAGGGGTCAAAACCAATTAATTTTTTTGGCTTATCTTCCATCATTTTAAAAAGATAGTAACCATTATTACACCCTATATCGCCTACAACTTTATCTTTTAAACTAAAATGGGGGCGAAGTAAATCATATTTTAAATTACTTTTCCATTCACTGTCAATAAAAGTTTTAGAGACTTGAAAAGGTCCTTTTCTCCAAGGATGCATCAACTTTGCAGTACGATAAATATTTTTTTCATCTTCATCTGTCATGTTATCAGGCATCATCTCAACAGTGTCACCAAGTTTAATTTTAACATTTTCAAAAGAGGGAAGAGCTAAAATAGCCTCCCAATAAGGTTTTATATTTTTCCACTCAAGGCACTTTAAACGCTCTTCACGTAGAATATTAAGGTCTTCTTTTTGCATTATTTCTTAACATAAACCTTAATAATTTTCTGTTCATTTACGGGTCTATCTGCTGCAGCAGTTTTTGTATTTTCAATTTTTCTTACAACATCTTGCCCTGAAACCACTTCACCAAAAATAGTATAACCACCATTTAGCCAAGGTGTTGCTTTTGTTGTAATAAAAAATTGACTACCATTTGTATTTGGTCCATGGTTTGCCATAGCCAACATAAATGGCTTATCAAAAACAACGTTTTTACCATACTCATTGACAAACTCTTTATTCCAAATAGATGTTCCACCTGTCCCAGTTCCTGTAGGGTCTCCACCTTGAATCATAAAGTCTTTAATAACTCTGTGAAAAATCAATCCATCATAATAACCATTAGCAGCATGTGTTGTAAAGTTTTCAACAGCTAATGGTGCTATATCTGGAAACATTTTTAACTCAATTGTTCCTTGGTTTGTCTCTAGTACAACTATATTTTTACTGTTTTTTTTATCTGTTGTCACATTTTGTTTAGTAGCATTAATCTCTTTTGTATCTTTCGCATTACATCCTGTAATTAATAGACCTAATATAAGTAGTGTTGCCGTTGTTCTTTTCATTTTTTACCTTGCATATTGAATTTCACGTTTTTCGCGAATAACATTCACTTTTATTTCGCCAGGGTATTGTACCTTATTCTCTATCTCTTTTGCAATCTCTTTTGACAATAAATAGACAGATGAATCATCAATCTTACCAGCATCTACAAAAACACGAATCTCACGACCAGCATTAATAGCGTATGCATCTATAACACCTTTTTTACTTAATGCTATGGTTTCAACATCTTTAACTCTCTTAATAAAGCTTTCAAGGACTTCTCTTCTAGCTCCAGGACGAGAAGCACTTAAAGTATCAGCTGCACATACAGCTGCAGACTCTACACCATCTGGTTCTTCATGACCATGGTGAGCATATATAGCGTTGATTACAGTAGGATGTTCATCATATCGTTGACACACTTCAACACCTAAGTCTACATGATTGCCACCATGTTCTTGGGTTAATGCCTTACCTATATCATGAAGTAACCCTGCTCTCAGTGCTAACTTCTCATCACCACCCATCTCTGCAGCCATAACCGATGCTAACTTCGCAACTTCTAGAGTATGTGCCAAAGCATTTTGTCCATAACTAGCACGATATCTCATACGTCCAAGCAGTTTCATTAACTCTTCATGCATTGGTAAAAGACCCAACTCTATAACAATGTTTTCACCATCTTCTAAAATTTTCTCTTCAAACTCCTCTTTGACTTTTTCATGAACCTGCTCTATTCGCCCAGGATGAATTCTTCCATCTTCAACTAAAATTTCAATAGTTTTGGTAGCAATCGCTCGTCTATAGAGGTTAAAATTAGAGACTATAATCACGCCTGGTGTCTCATCAATAATAATATCCACGCCAAGAAGTTGTTCCAAACTTTTAATATTTCTTCCCTCTTTACCTATAATCCGACCTTTATGGTCATCACTAGGCAGGTTAATAATATTAATAAGTCTCTCTCCAGCAAACTCTCCAGCATATCTGGTTACAGCTTGAGACAAAATATAGTTGGCTTTTTTCTTAGCTTCTTGTTCAGCTTGTTTTTCATGCTTTCTAATTGTTAATGCTAACTCAACTTTAGATTGCTCTTCAACCTGAGTAAAAAGCTCCCTCTTTGCCTCCTCTTTTGTCATTCCAGAACTCTTTTCAAGTATTGCTATAATAGATGATATTTCACTCTTCTTATGCTCTTCTAATGTAGAAAGATTACTCTCTTTTTTCTCTATACTCTTTTTAATTTTTAAAAGCTCTTTCTCTTTCTTCTCCAAATCCTCTAATTTTAAACGAAGTTCTGTCTTCTGCTTAGCTAAGTCTAAAACTTTATCTTGAAATTTTTTTTCTAACTGAACCTCGTTCTCTTTTATCTGAACTTTTGCTTCATTGAGAAGATGTTCAGCTTCATACTCTATAGCAGAAGCTTTTGCTTTTGCTTCACTCTCCAAATGTGTAAACTGTTTCTTATTAGCATTACGCATAACCACATAAGTGATACCCACTCCAAGAAGTGGTAATAGGAGTGCTATCAATATATTTTCTATCATTTTTTCTCCTTCTAAGGAGCCTAAATCCTTGATTTTTTTTTTAAAAAAACTATTTTAAGGTGTTATATAAGAGTCACCCTTAATATCATAATCATCTGTAATAATTTCAGAAGAGATACAACGTTTTCTTCCCACGAATAAAACTGTACTTATATTTTTACGATTTTTTTCAAAAAACCTATCATAAAATCCTCGACCGAATCCTATACGTCTAAATGTACTGTCTATCCCAATAACTGGGACTATTGCTAAATCTATTTTATTATTATATTTATTTGAATTAGAGGGTTCTTTTACACCAAATTGTTTTATATATAAAGGCAATCTGTATTTTACCAAGCTAAAGCTTTCACCTTCCATAAATGGTACTAAAACAATCTTTTTCTCTCTTCTAAGAGTATTAATTAAGCTAAATATATTAACTTCTATTCTTAAAGGTATATAAAGCATAATAACCTTTGCATTACTTTTTTTTATATAAAAGAATAGTTTTTCTACGACAAGCTTATCTAATTTATAACTATTAATCTGTCTCTTTTTTAACCTATCCATACAAATTTTTCTAAAACTTTTTTTATCCATATCTTACACTTTATATTTTTTTGATATAATCGCTAAAATTTACTTAATGAAAAGATAGTACTTGAGACCCAAAATTAAATTCTTTATACTTCTAATAGCTATTATCTTCATATCAACAGCTTGTAATGAGTCGAATATAGAGAATGAAGAAAAAAACTTATCTGTATCTAAAGATGAAGACTCTATTATTATGGAAAACATGATACATAATGTTGTTAATACTTCTAATGTAACCAAAAAAGAAGAAAAAAAAATCAATAAACCCAAAGCTACTACTTCAACTTTTACCTTTAAAAATTTTAAAAACAAAACAACTATTGTAAATGTAAAAAATGATGTATATACATTTTCAAATATAAAACAACCTATTGTAATGGTTAACCTATCTTCTACTTGGTGTCCACCCTGTAGAGGAGAAGTCCCTCACCTTAGTAGTCTACAAAAGAAATTTAAAGAAAATCTTTTTATAATTACTGCTTTGGTTCACGATAATATTAAAGACAATGAACTAAAAAAACTAATTATATCTGAGAAAGCACACTTCTTCGTTGCTGTTAACCAAAATGAGAATGAAAAATTTGAAAAAATGATTATAAAAAAATTAGGAATTGTTGATAACTTCAAATTACCCTTGATGGTACTATTTGCTAATGGTAAATACTTTACACATTATGAAGGAAGTATGCCAGAAGAGATGATAGAGAGTGATATAAAACAACTATTAGAAAAACAAAAGAGAGATAAATAATGTTTAATATATTTAAAAAAGTTTTTAAACGTACCAATGAGGCTATAAAAGAAGTAGCCCCCGAAAAAAAGAAAAAAATCACTAAAGATGAGTTTGAAGATATTCTCTTAGAGGCTGATGTAAACTATGAATTGGTAGAAAAGTTCTTAGAAAAACTTTCCAATACCATTAACAGAGGTGAAGCCTATAATGCACTTATTACAGTCTTTCAATATAAAGCTGATTGGAAAGATGATATCAATGCAAAACCTTTTGTAGACATGATTGTCGGAGTAAATGGTGCTGGTAAAACAACCACCATGGCAAAACTCGCACGACATCATCAAAAAGATGGTAAATCAGTTATTTTTGGTGCTGCTGATACCTTTAGAGCTGCAGCCATAGAACAGTTAACTCGTTGGGCAAAAAAGCTAGATGTTCCTATTGTAGCAACACAACAAGGTCATGACCCTTCTGCTGTTGTTTATGATACCATATCCTCGGCTATAGCAAAAAATATAGACCATGTACTTATAGATACAGCAGGAAGACTACATACTCAAACCAACTTAGGTGAAGAGCTTAAAAAAATGGTTCGTACAGCAGACAAAGCAATGACAGATGCACCACATAGAAAAATGCTTATACTTGATGGTACACAAGGTAGCTCTAGTATTAACCAAGCAAAAATTTTCAACGAACTTATTGGTATAGATGGTATAATAATTACTAAGTTAGATGGTACAGCTAAAGGTGGTTCTGTTCTATCTATAGCAGATGAACTTCAAATGCCTATCTACTATATAGGTACAGGGGAGCAACCTGATGACCTAATAAGATTTAAAGCAGATGATTATGTCAATACTATTTTGGATGGAATTTTTATCTAAAGGGTTTTAGGTCACAACTAGGAGGTTAAAATGCCAAAAATATTTACCCCTATTTTACTTATACTGTTAACGACTACTTCTCTTCTTATTTTAAAGGAGAGAAAAACTTTTGATATTAGAACGCTTGTGCATATAGACCCCATACCCCATACAAAAGAGTTAATAGCTAAAGAGAAATATGTAGAGGCAGAAGAGTATCTTAGCTATTTTATCTCATATAAGTATGTTAAAGAAAATCCTCAAAGTCAACAACTTCTACAAGCAATAAAATCAAAACGTGAAGATTATGGGTATAAAGCAAAAAAATTCTTAGAGGGATTAACCCAAGGAAAAAGTGATGAAGATATAGGAAAAGCCTCAGCTTTTGTTTCTGATTTTTTAATTGTTGGGGATATTAGAGATTTATCTATAGAGGGGAAGCACTATATTGATAATAAAGAGGTAGATAATGTTATTGTAGCTCTCTCTTCACTTGGTATCTTAGCAACAGCCTCAACAGTTTATACTATGGGAGCTACTACTCCTGTAAAAACCTCTATATCTGTTTTAAAGTATGGAAAAAAAGTCAACAAACTTCCCTCATGGCTAAGTAAACAACTTATTACCCAAGCTCAAATCTCAAATAAAACTAAATCATTAGATAATTTAAAAGATTTACTACAACCTATCTATAAACTTTACGATAAAATTGGTCTAAATCAAACACTAAATCTTCTAAAAAATACAAAAAATATTAAAGAGTTAAAAAGCTTTGTAACACTTGCATCTCGTTTTGGTAAAAAGAGTAATATTCTTCTAAAAATCACAAAAGGTAAGGCATTTGAGTATGCAAAAAGTATGCCTAATGTCAAAAGTAAAAACATACTCTATGCTTCTACTTATGGAGAAGAAGGATTAAAAGGTTTAAAGAAAATGGGAGAAGTTAAGTTCATAAAAAGAGTTGGTTTTAGCTCAAACTTAGCTAAAACAACCTATAAAGGAAACTTGAACTCGTTTTTTAATTATCTACTAAAAACTATTCCTTCTTCACTTCTATATGCAATAGTTATTTTGACTCTTTTATATTTTATTCAGAAAATTTATATACCTATAAGAGAACTATTCAGCTCTCCTCTTCTATCCAAATAACTTCTTCATCTTCTCAAAGAAAATGGCAGACAAACCTTTTGGTTTTGCTAACTGTTCTATAAACTGGTCATAGTTCATATTTTTCTCTTCTAAATAAGCATCAAGATATGCCATTGAAGCTTTAACATCATGCTCTTTTTCAATTGCTAAAAGTTTAACATAAAGCTTTTCCATCACTTCTACAACATGCTTTGGCGCTGCTTGTCTAAATGCTACATAATATTGAATATTTCCTAAAGGGTCACGTCTTATATCAAAGTCAGTTGTAACCCAATAGTAGTTACCATTTTTAGCCATATTTTTGACTACTGCCATTATGTTTCTTCCAGATTTTAGATGATCCCACATAAGTTTAAAGATTGCTCTTGGCATATCTGGATGTCGTAATATACTGTGTGGAGAAGATATCAATTCACTCTCTTTGTATCCCGATAACTCACAAAAGTAATCATTACCATAGATAATTTTTCCTGAAACATCTGTTTTACTTACAATCATTCTTTTACTATCTAGTTTAATCTCTATATCTGTAGCTATTGGTCGTGTTATTGTTATTGACATTCTAAATCCTATATAATATTAATTAAAATAATTATATAGTATTTTTTCTTTATAAAAGTTTAAGTTTATCTTTTATTTAATAATGAAATTTTTACCTGTTGTTTTAGCCACATTCTATGTTCAATGGCAGGAAAACCTGCATAAGTTTTTCCTCCTTTAAGAGACTTCGTTACACCAGCTTTACCTGCAATAGTTACAAAATCACCAATATGAAGATGTCCAGATACTGCACTCTGACCACCTATTACAAGATTACGTCCAGTAGTAGTAGAACCTGCGATTCCTGATTGACCAGCCATCAGTGAGTGTTCACCCACATCACAGTTATGTCCTATCTGAATAAGATTGTCAAGCTTTGTACCTTTACGTATATATGTTGTACCAAAAACAGCTCTATCAATGGTACAGTTTGCACCTATCTCCACATCATCTTCTATAACAGTATTACCATTTTGATAAATCTTAACATGTTCACCCATTTTTGTATGAGCAAAACCATAACCATCTGAACCTATTACTGTTCCTGCATGAACGATACAATTAGAACCTATTATGGAGTGATGGTAAATCGTAACATTGGGATATATAAGTGTATTAGAACCAATACTGACATTATCACCAATATAAGCACCAGCCATAACGATTACATTATCTCCTAAAGTTACATTTTTTCCAAAAGATGCACGGATAGAAATATCACATCTCTCACCTATTTTGGGTTCATCACCTTTTGTCTCTATTTTATGAGCAAAAAATTTTGAAGCCAATGCTAATTTTAAATAGGCTTCATCTGTTACTAAAGCAACAGTTGTTTCAGGTAATAACCCTGCATACTCCTCTGCTATTAACACAGCTGCTGCTTTAGTATGATGGAGGTCATTAAGATATTTTTTATCATTAAAAAAAGAGAGTTGAGTAGGAGTTGCTTCACTAAGCGTGTGAAGTCCAGTTATTTCTATGTCATCACCTGTAAAAGAAATATCTATTTCTTGACATATTTGAGTTAATTTCATATTTTTTCCTATTATAGGCAAGGACAGCGACATCGCTCTGCCCCTACATTTTTTATCGTTCTATTGCAACAACCCCACCACGAACAATCTCAATAGGATTATAACGTTGTGTAGCCTCTAAAAAGTGTCTTACTCTACAAGGTTCATCTGCAACCATACCAATACATATGTTCACTCCAACATTAACGATTCCACCATTATAAGCTGCACAAAGAGCCTCTATATCTGCTAAACTCTCCTCTATAGGAAATTTAACCAATACCATCTCTTTCTCAACCATCTCATCATGTTCGATTACCTTATAGACAGGTACAAGTTTATGAAGCTGTTTAGTAATCTGTTCCAATACTCTAGCACTACCTTTGGTTACAATGGTAATATGTGACAAATTAGAGTTAGGAATAGGTGCTACCGTTAAAGTCTCTATGTTGTAACCACGTCCAGCAAAAAGTCCTGAAATTCTTGAAAGCACGGAACTCTCATTTTCAACCAAAACGGAGATTACTCTTCTTACATTTTCCATTACTTCTCTCCTTTCGTATTATCTTCTTTTTTAGGTAACATCATGTTATACAATGCTCCAGCTGCAGGTACCATAGGAAGTACATTTTCAAATCGTGCAACTTGTACATTTATAAAAGCAACTTTATCTTTCTCTATGGCATCTTTAATTGCTGCATCAAACTCTGCTTTTGTAGTAACATCATATCCTATTCCATGACAAGCTTCTGCCAATGCTTTATAATTTGGTTGAAAACTCAAATCGGTTTCAGAATAACGCTCTTCATAGAAAAATGTCTGCCACTGTCGAACCATTCCAAGGAAATGGTTGTTCAAAATAATATTAATAACAGGAATCTTATACTCAGAAGCTGTTACCAACTCTTGAACGTTCATCAAAATAGACCCATCACCTGTAATATTTATAACTGTCTTCTCTGGAAATGCCTTTTTAGCTCCCAAGGCTGCAGGAAGACCAAAACCCATTGTTCCAAGTCCACCAGAGTTAATCCACTGACGAGGTCTATCAAACGGATAGTGTTGAGCTGCCCACATCTGATGCTGACCAACATCAGAAGTTATAATGGCTTGTTCACCAACTAACTTACCTATTCTCTCAATTACCCATTGTGGTTTAATCACATCATCAGAGTCCACATAAGATTGAGGATGTAAGTTATCATAACGCTCCAAAACTTCTCGCCAATCAGCATAACGCTCAGGCTTTATTTTCCCCTCAAGACCTTCAATAAACTTCTCAAGAACATTTGCTAAATCTCCAACAATAGGATAATCAACATCTACAAGCTTACCAATGTTAGCAGGGTCAATATCCACATGGATAATATCTGCATACTTAGCAAACTCAGTAAGCTTACCTGTAACCCTATCATCAAATCTAGCCCCCAAAGAGATAACCAAATCGGTCTCTGACATTGCCATATTTGAAGCATAGTTACCATGCATTCCTAACATACCTTGAAGCAGTGGATTTTTAGCACCCATAACACCACGAGCCATCAAAGTTTCAACAGCTGGAATCTGTCCCATCTCTGCAATTTTACGTACTAAATTACTTGTATCAGAGAGTGTAACTCCCCCACCAATATAAAGTAGAGGCTTTTTCGATTTTAAAATTGCTTCTATAGCTTTCTCAATCTGTCGTTTATTCCCTTTAACTGTTGGTTTAAAACTTGGGATATCTACACTATCAGGGTAAACAAAATCACCAAACTCAGCAGTTATATCTTTAGGAATATCAACCAAAACAGGACCTGGTCTTCCTGTACGTGCTATATGAAAAGCCTCTTTCAGAATACGAGGAAGTTCAGAAAGTTCACGTACCAAGTAGTTGTGTTTTGTACAAGGTCGTGAAATACCTACAGCATCAATCTCTTGAAAACCATCTGTCCCAATAAGAGACAAAGGAACCTGCCCCGAAATCACAACCATAGGAATAGAATCCATATACGCTGTTGCTAAACCAGTTACAGCATTGGTAAATCCTGGTCCAGAGGTCACCATGGCAACACCCACTTCACCAGTAGCTCTAGCATAACCATCTGCTGCATGAACAGAAGCTTGTTCGTGTCTATTTAAGATGTGTTCAAACCCATCTTGCTTATATATCTCATCATATACGTTCATGATAGCACCACCTGGGTAACCAAAAACGGTCTTTACACCCTCGGCTATCAGTGCTTCACAAACCATTTGTGCACCGTTCATCTTCATGAATTTAGCTCCAATCGTATTGTAATTTTGTGGTGGATTTTAGCTAAATTCGGATAAAAAGGGTCTGAAATTAAATATTCAAACCTTTATTCTCTACTCTAGTGTAATGTATAATTTGTATAAGAAATCAACTACATATATTTTATTTATAATAAGCATCAACTCCATCAGCAATACCCTTAACAAATCTCTCTTGATAGCGTTTACTTCTTAATCTTCTTAGTTCTCTATTATGTGTTAGGTAGCCGGTCTCTATTAAAACTGCTGGCATGGTTGAACCTAAAAGAACCCAAAAATCAGAACTTTTAACTCCTTTATCATTTAACTTATAACGTTTTCTTACATTAGTTAAGATTTTACTCCTTATTCCTCTTGCTAATTTTCGAGACTTAGCAATTTTCCATGAACTTATCATTTTTTTATATGCTGATACTGAGTAGTAATACTTTCCTTTATAGTAGGCTCGTCTTTTTCTTACTCTATCTGAATTTTTTAGAGACAAATAAAATACTTCAAAACCTTCATATTTCTGTTTAGGTTTTCCTTTTGCTGATGCATTAGCATGAATGGATATAAATAGCTCTCCATTTCTAGCATTTGCATACTCTGTTCTCTCTTTTAAAGACAAATATTTATCATACGTTCTTGTCATAAAAACTTTATAGCCTCGTTTTTGCAACTCTCTTCTTAATCTTTTTGATATCTCCAAAGTCAGGGTTTTTTCATAAATACCTTTTCCAATGGCACCTACATCTCGTCCCCCATGACCAGGGTCAATAATAATGGTTTTTTTACCATGATTAATTTTATGTTTCTTTTTTGCATGACTATTTTTTCTAGTATGCTGTTTTTTGCTAGAATAATTATTTCTTTCTACCATTTTAGAAGAAGCATTTAAATAAATAGTCAATATTTTACCATTAATAGAATAATTTTTCTTATTTTTAGAATAGGACTCAATAACAATACGTAAATAGTTTTTATTAAACTGTCCAATCCTAAAAGCTTTAACCCCTTTATGCCTATAGTGGGATATTGTCTTAGTTTTAGGCAATACCCCATTTTTAATATCATATATATATTTAACCAATCCATTACGTTCTATGGCTAAAGTTTTTATATTTCCAATATTATATTTAAACGTTAAAATAAGCTTATTATTACCTAAAGAAGTATCTCTTAAATAATTATTTGCTTGTGCAAAAAGTGTTTGAGAAAAAATAAAATACAGTAAAACAATAGATAACTTTTTAATCAAAATAGCTAATCCTCCCCACCTATTAATTCGAAAGATATTTTAACATTTTATAGAGAATAATATGCTATTTTTTTTATTAAATTCAAAATATAATATTTAGAAACAACTTATTTACTCAAATATTCTTAAATATTTTAAAATATTAGTTTTTTATATTTTTATTAATAATTTTTTAATATTATTATTTTAGTTTAAGAATAACACAATAGTATTTACTATTACATATATGAAAAGGTTATTTTATAATGTCAAATTTATTTAAATCACAACCTATTGATAATATAAATATTTTATCAAATGAATCCACCACAAAAGAAGAGGAAAAAAACTTTAGACAATATATTGTAAAGTTCTATGAAAAGCAAGGCTATAAAGTTTGGAACCATACGGATGATACTGGTGAAAACGATAAAGGTATTAATATCATTGCAAAAAAAAACAGAGAGATTCTCCTTATTCATTGTCATCTATCGACCATAAACATTACTACTCATGATTTAAAAGAGTTTGAGAATCAGCGTAATAAGTTTATTTTAGAAAATCCACTCTTTGAAGGTTATGATATAAATTTACGTTATTCATTAACTGGGTTTTTTTTAACAGAAGAGGCTTTTTGGTACATACATGAACATTCAAAAATAATCTCGTATGAAGTCATAAAATAAAGATTAGGAAAAAAAAGTCAAAACCTTCTCATCGACCCCGTTAATAAGTTCATTATTTCTATTTTCATACTCAATATTGGACAATATAAACCGAATTAAATTAAGTCTTGCTCTCTTTTTATCATTGGCATCCAACATACACCATGGAGCATGTTTTGTTCCTGACCTCTTAAACATTTTATCTCTAAGCTCTACATATCGGTCATACTTTTGATGTGATTTATAATCTAAATCTGAAAGTTTCCAAGATTTTAAGGGGTCACCCTCCCTATCTTTAAGTCTTTTAGCCTGTGTCTCATGTGAGATATTCAGATAGAACTTAAAGATCATCACCCCATCATCTACCAACATCTTCTCTACATCATTTACTTGTCTATAAAAGAGTTCATGTTGCTCGTCTGTACAAAAACCAAACACCTGCTCTATACCTGCTCTGTTATACCAAGACCTATCAAAACAGACTATCTCACCAGCATTAGGTATCTGCTTTAAATGACGCTGAAAATACCACTGTCCAAGCTCTTTAGAGTTGGGTTTAGACAAAGCAACAGAACGTGCTTCACGAGGATTCCAAAAACGATTAAGAGCCTTAATAGAAGAGCTTTTCCCACCTGTATCCATCCCTTCAAATATAATGAGTAGTCGTCTCTTATTATCTATAATCCACTTTTGAAGTTTGACCAATTCTAAATGAAGTTTTAACAACTCTTTATTATAAAACTTTGTTTCAAGATTTCCATTTTTTTTGTATATATCTTTAGCTCTCTCTTCATACTCTGGAAGGTTTTTTGTATACTCTACTCTCATTTTAATCTCCTCTTATCTCTGGAGGAATGTTTTTACTCGTCTTTGCACCCAGCTCCTTAAGTTGTTCTGCTTGATTAACAAGATTTCCCTTTCCTTCACTAAGACGCTTTTTCGCTGTCTCAAACGTTCCTTGAAGCGTATCAAATTGTTTAGATATTTTTACCATATCTTCTGAAAAGTTTACAAACTTATCGTACAAAGCACCAGCTCTTTTCGCTATCTCTTTTGCATTTTGATTCTGTTTTTCATACTTCCAAACATTCTCTATAGCTCTAAGACCTATAAGCAAGGTAGTTGGTCCTACAAGTAGTATCTGTTTCTTAAAGGCATCATCGTACAATGTTGGGTCGTTCTCTAGTGCTAAAGCCAATGCTCCCTCTATAGGTACAAACATAAAGATAAAATCTAAACTATTAATACCTAAAAGTTTTTCATAGTTTTTAGATGATAAATCTTTAATATGATTTCGCATAGATTTAATATGTTCAGACAAATAAAGTTCTTTTGTTTTTGAGTGTTCAGCAGAGACAAACTTTTCATAAGCGTTAAGTGATGTTTTTGCATCTATAATTAAGTCTCTTTTATCTGGTAAATGAACCAACACATCTGGTCTATAACTTTTACCATCATCATTACGTAAAGCGACTTCTCTTGTATACTCAATTCCTTTTCGTAAACCTGAAGACTCTAAAACTTTTTCAAGAATCATCTCTCCCCAAACACCTTGTTGCTTATTACCACCTTTTAGAGCATTGGTTAAGTTAATAGCATCTTGACTGATTTGCTGATTAAGCTCTTTTAAAGAGATTATCTCCTGCTTAAGCATTGCCCTATCTTTAGACTCTGTATTATAAAGTATATTTATCTCTTTTTTAAACTCATTTATTTGACTCTCCATAGGTTTTATAATGGAGCTTAAGTTCTCTTGACTCAACTTTGAAAAATCTTTTGAATTTCTTTCAAATATTTTAGCTGCAAGCAAACTAAACTCTTCTTTCAGCTCACCCTTATGCTCTTTCATCATCTGAATCTTTTCAAGATTTTGCTTTTTTTGTTCACGAACTTCTACGGCAGACTCTCTTAGTTGCATATTAAGACGATTGTTGTCATTAACTAAACTCTCATTACGTTTTTTAGCAAGTTCATGCTTCTCTAGTAGTTGATGATAATCTTTTTCAAGTAAATCAAAATGAATAGCTGCTTGATCTATACTATTTTTTTGTGCAAGAGTAATTTCAATATGCTCTTTTTCTTGGTCTATTAGCTGTTCTTTTAACCTACTAATAGTCTCTTTAGAAAGTCGAAGTGCTTCCTTATTTTCAGCAAAGAGTTCAAGTTCACGTTTTAACTCTATATTTAAAATCTTCTCTTCTGTCCAAGCTTTATCTATTAAAGCAATTTTTGCATCTTTTGCTTCATCTATCTCTTTTGCCCGTTCGAGGATGCTTGTTAGAGTTTTGATTTTGCTTAAAAATATAACTATTATTGTAGAAATTAAAAATGTAATAAGGAGAAAAAGCCCCAAAATTATAAAAAATTCATTATTCATTTCAAAATTACTTAATAGTTTATCCAATATTTATCCCTCTATGATATCGTACCCTTTAGGTGCTTGACACTCTAGTTTTGTTACATCAAACGACGTACTATTGTAAGTCATGTTATTAAATATAATTTTAACACCATTGTCTAAATTATCAACATAAACAATTTTACTCAGTTGTTCGTTTTTATCTAATGTAATAATATACTCTGTCTCTTTATATGTTGCTTTATAATCAACATTTGTTATCTTTTGTGCAACTTTTAGAATAGCTTCTAAGTTAATTCCTTCATCAACTACATAATTTGAAATCTGTTCCAAGTCATGGTCTACAACCACAAGTTGCACACCATCTGTACAAACCTCTTTTTTTGTAGGAGAACTGTAATTCCACTTAAATAGACTGTTACTATAGGTTTGCTCTGTCCCAGAGCTGTTAATAAAATTCTCTTTTGTGTTCTGAAATAAAACATTTCCATTATACTTAATAACTTTTCCTTTATCATTAGTAATACTTTGTTGAAAATCTGTCTCAAAATTATTTGGAAGGGTAATCTCTGCATTAAGTGTCATAATCAGTACGGAAAGTGTTAATACTAATTTCATTTTTTGTCCTTTTTACTATTAAATATATTTAAAATTTTGCCACAAAATCGTGGATTAAATAAAAGATAACCCAGCTATTAAAATAATAGAGAGAAATATTACATAACCATATTTTGGATTTTTTGTCTTCATTGCTTTATACATACCCCAAAAGAGAATACCCATTAAAATTAAAGTACTTATCAACCATGGTAACAGCCATGGCATTGAAGCATCAGCGTTCAACTTTTCAGTTGCGAAAAGTGATAGATTACTTAAAAGTGAAATCAATGCTATTTTTCTCATTTTCCTAAATCCTCTTTTGCTAACTTATCTACCATTTTAATGCTATCTAGTGCATTTTCTAAAATTTGCTTTGTAGATTTTAAAGGTTTCATACGAAGATTGGTATATTTTTTATCTAAACTCTCATCCATTAAAACTTCCATCACCTCTTTTTCTAATTCAGCATAAATCTCTTGAAGCTTCTGCTCAATAAACTCTACATTCATTACTTACTCTTTGGTCTAAAGATTTTAATAACCTCTTCATTGGCTTCCATAAATGAACCACCTATAAGGTCAACACAGTAAGGGACAGCAGGGAAAACAGCATCGAGACACTCACGAATAGATTTAGGTTTACCAGGAAGATTAATAATAAGAGAACCATTACAAATGCCAGCAGTTTGACGAGAAAGAATGGCTGTAGGTACATACTGCAGACTAACAGCCCTCATCTGCTCACCAAAACCAGGAAGAAGCTTTTGGCAAACATTTTCTGTAGCTTCTGTAGTTACATCACGAGGTGCAGGACCTGTACCACCTGTGGTTACGATAAGGTCACAATTTTTATCACGAGAAAGTTCTATAAGTGTATCCTCAATAATAGCTTGTTCATCTGCTATACATCGATACTCATACTCACACTCATTTAACAAATACTCTTTCATGGTATCCATTATGGCTATTCCTGAAATATCCTCATATATTCCTTGACTTGCACGATCACTGGCTGTTAGAACACCTATTTTTATTTTATCCATTTTTTTTCCTATTTTTTAGTGAACGGATTATAGCAAAAATATTAAAAAGAGTAGCCAACTCCTACATAACCAACTGAACTATCCATTCCAAACTTCATAATCATTGGGTCTAATTTAAAAGAATTTTTATAAATATCTATAGTAATGTCATCTACATCCCATTTTGAATACTTATAGCCTAAAGTAGCATACAACCTTGGACTTAATGTTAACCAACCCCACTTATATTTTTCGGTAAATGGAGTGAAGTACAGACCAGCATTTAACTCTTGGAATGTACCGTCTACAGAAAATTCAGAGTCAATATAATCATTTTTTATATATCCAGTTTGATAAGCAATGCTTCCTATACCATATATAGAGAGATTTTTATTTAATGTTTTTTGGAAGTTAATGGAAGGTCCGATTTTATAGGTCATCATAGATGTTTTTGTTTTTTTAAAAAGGTTAACCAAACTTAAAGCTGAATCTTGATTTTCCAATACCATATTTATCATATCAGCTGAAGGGGTTGCAGAGCTTGAACTGTCTATCCAAGGTATAGAGAGACCTACCAATAGACCTAAACCTAAAAAGTTATCTTCATCTTTATGTTGTACATCATAACCAACTCTAAAATTTACATCTAAGCCTTTGACTCTATAATCCATGGTAGGAATCTCCCAAGGCGATGAAGAAGGTATAAAACTATTTGCTTGACCTACTAAGTTATTATAATTTTGTTGAGCTTGTTTTAAAGTTTTTGAGTCCATCCACATAAAATCGTAACTATAAAAAGCATCTGTACCAACAATGTTACTATGACGTTCAACCAAAGAAAAGGTATCTATATCAGTACTCATCGTACCAGATAAAGCCTGTTTCATAAAGCCACCATTGAGGTTAAAAGTTCCAGAACCATACTGAAATTCTGCTGCTGTTAAAAGTGCTGAGACTGCTATTAATGATAAGCCTATTTTTTTCATAACCATTTCCCTTTTGTATAAGTTATATTTATTATAAGGAAATAAAATTATAAAATAAAGTATTTAACCTATTTTTATTAAAATCTTATCAAGCAATGTTGTAGAAAGTAGCCTTTTTAAAAAACCTAAAATATAAGTTGCTTTTGTAATATAATATCTGGGTTTTGGTTTTTTTTCAACTATAATTTTATAAACTACCTCTGCGACAGAGATAGCCTCTTCATTAAAAGGTACAGTACTTTTATCTGCAGATAAGTTTTTTTGATATGCCTCTTTAAAAACTGAATGCTCTATATCTACATTCTCTCTCAGTTTTTGCATGGCATTTTTACGAAAGTCACTTGTCACTGGTCCTGTATTTAGTAAGCTTACATAGATGTTGCTTCCCGTTAGTTCTAAACGTAATGTATCGGTTAAACCCTCTATGGCATATTTACTAGCATTGTAAGCACCACGACCAAAGAGTGATACCAAACCTAAAACAGAAGAGTGTTGGATAATTTTTCCATACCCTTGCTTTCGCATAATGGGGATGATTTGTCGTGTACATTCATGCAGACCAAAAACATTGGTTTCAAACTGCTCTCTTAAAATATCTGTTTTTATATCTTCTACAGTACCTGCTTGTCCATAACCTGCATTATTAAACCAAATGTCTATTTTAGCATCTTCTTGCAAAACATAATCTATAACAGCTTTAACCTCATCAGGTTTAGTAACATCAAGTTTTAGAACATTTTGAAGACCTAAATCTTTTAATTTTTCTATATCTTTAGAATCCCTAACAGTAGCATAAACCTTTACGCCTTGCTTCTCCAAATACTCGGCTGTTGCAAAACCTATACCTGTAGAACAACCTGTTATAACGATATTGGTCATCAAACTATTGTTTACCGTACTTTAAATCTTTAACTGCTTGGGTAATGTCATCTTGACGCATAAAATGTTCACCAACTAAGAAGGCATCAGCCCCAACTGAACTCAGCTCTTTAACCATCTCATGGTCTGTAATACCACTCTCTGCTACAATTATTTTAGAGTTTGGAATAAGAGGAATAAGTTTAGAGCTTAAAGACATATCCATCTCAAAAGTCTCTAAATTTCTATGGTTAATACCAATAATATCTGCTCCTGCAAAAATAGCTTTGGTCAAGTCTTTTTTATCATGAATCTCGACTAAGGCTTCCATGCCCAAGTGTCGTGTATAGTTTAAAAGCTCCTTTAACTCTTTAGTACTTAATGCCGTAGCTATAAGTAACAAATAATCAGCTCCAAATGCCAATGCTTCTAATACTTGATACTTGTCTACTATAAAATCTTTACGTAAAAGAGGAATACTCGTATAACGACGAACCATTCCTAAGTACTCTTTATCTCCTTGAAAAAAATGAGGCTCGGTTAAAATAGAGAGTGAATCAGCCCCACCTTTTTCATAAGCTTGACCTATAACCATAGGGTCAAAATCTTCCCGTATAATCCCTTTGCTTGGACTGGCTTTTTTTACTTCAGCAATAATTCTATAAGGATTTTCTTTGGTTGATTTTAGAGCAGAAAAGACATCTTTCGGAGAAAAAGGGTTGTATGCCAAAGAGCGTCCCAACCACTCTGCAGGATAGTCTACTTTTCTCTTCTCTAAATCCTCTTTTGTTTTTTTTATAATTTCGTCTAATATTTGTGACACGTTATTACCCTCTTATTATCTTTTACACTTCGTACTTATTGCATCCCAATGCTCTATAAGCTCTTTCTCTTTTAACCCTTCTACATCTATTACTTTTTTCATTATAGTATAAGCTTCATCACACTCATGTAACCTATAATAACCCCATGCTAATGAATCTAAATAGTAAGTATTTTCAGGTTCCATCTTTAATGCTTTTTTTATAATTTTCATTCCCTTAGGAACATCTATTTTTTTATCTATAAGCGTATAACCATAATAGTTTAAATAGACACTGTTTTTAATACCCTTTTCTATTGCTTTATCAAAAGAGCTAACAAGTTCTTTTAACATGTTTTTGTCATTTTTATTCTTTGAACTTTCAAACAGTGCCATTGCTGACTCAGCATACCATTTTGGGTCATGCGTCTCTTTTAATAGTACCTTTGAGAGTTTTAATGCCTTTTGATAATCTTTCTTCTCAATATAGAGTGCATAGAGTAGCTCTTTATTGTCATACTTGTTTTTTAAAAAATCAATAGCTTTAGCATACTCTTTCTTATACATATATGCATCAATTAATTTTTCAGCATAAATCTCCTCTTTTTTTTCATCATATAGTGATTCATAGACCGATATAATTTTATCTAAATTATTTTGCTGGGCATAAATATCTAAGAGCTGTAGACAAATTTTATCTCCACACCCTCTATTGGCTCTATGCGTCTCCAATCGGAGGATTGCAGCTGGAACATCTTTCATATAATTGGCTAATAGTGTTGATATTTTAATTAATATATCTTCATTGTAGGTTTTGCTATAAGCTTTAGATAAAAGCTTTATAGCCTCTTTATAATTTGCTGTATATATATAAGGATTAGCGGCTAATTCATAATCTATAGCCTGTTTCGATTTTGAAATTAACTCCTTTCCTACAACCTTAGCCTCATCATATCTCTTTTCATTTAAAAGAGAAGAGAGAAGAATTCTTTGAATCTTAATATTATTGGGTCTCTCTTTTGCATATTTATATAACTTAGTAATATTTTTTAATTTTTTCCCTGAATAAAGAGCCGTCATCGACTCTTTAAGCAAGTACTCTTCATTATTGGTCTCAGTATAAAGTTTATTATAGAGTTCATTACTATGTTTAAAATCACCTTGTTGCTCATACCAAATGGCTCTCATTATTAATTCATCTTCATTTTTTAAATGCTTTTTTGAAGATGAAGAAACCTCTTTTTTTGAAAAATGTTTTGGATTATACTCTGCTAGCTTATCTTTAGAGACTATTGTACTTTTTGGTACATAGCTACTACATCCTACTATAGATAAAGCTGTAAATAGAGATATGGTAATAGTTATTCTATTACTTAGTCTATGATTCCTGGACACTCTTTTTTTACCTCTTCTTTATCGTTTTTAAATGTCTGCCAAAATGGAAAGGTTCGACATTGTAATGGTCTTACAGAGTATATTGTACACTGTTTTAGATTATTATCAAAAAAAATACAGGCATAATTGTCCTCTTCTAGTTTTTTTTCAACCAAAGAATAACGATGTTTGACTTTTTTGACATGCATTGTAGCAAATTCTTCTACTGATAACTTTAAAAAATTAGCCATTTTTTCTATCTCATGATATTTTACCCATATATAACCACTCGCACCCGTACAACAAGCACCTCCACACGCTTCACATGCAGATGGAGTAAATTTATAGTCATATCCCTCTTCACTTAAAATACTACTATTTTCCAATATCATAATCTCCTTTTATACTATTTGTTCCTGCTTTTTTAAAAGCATTTTTTGCCTCTTCGGTATAATTACTATTTTTATCAAAAACAATCAATGGTGGCATTACCCTCATCATAGATTTTGAATTCATACGTGCTGCTATCATAACCAACTTTGAGTCTCTATCTATTTTAGAATGCACAAAACGTATCACTTCAGGATTTATATTATTCTCTACTAATGTATGTAAAAGTCTATCTACTTGTTTAGCATCATAACAAAATATAAAACGCCCTCTTGGCTTTAATACTTTTTTAACTTTAGCTATAAATAACTCTATAGGCAAATGGTGTGAATAACGAGCAATATTCAGATGCTCATTTTGACTCTGCTTTACATTTGAGTCATAAAAAGGTGGATTTGAAACAACAAAATCATACTTCTTATTATCTAACAACTCTATAAAATCACCCAAATGACTCTCAACCTTTAATTGATTTACTTTATAATTATGTTTTGCATACTTCAACATTAGCTCTTGTTTATCGATAATGGTTGTTTCAAGGTTAAAATCACGTGTAAGCAACAAAGAGATAATACCAACTCCACAACCAACATCAAGTAATTTACCTTTAGGTTGAAAAAAAGAAATAAAATCATACAAAAATATTGAGTCACTGTTATAAGCATACCCCTTGGTTGGTTGATATAGGTACAAAGAATCACCTTTAGTTAAAAATAAATCAAATTTTACTATAAATTGACAATTTTTAGATAAAATTCTTATCATGAAAGATAAAATTTTTACAGAAACACCACCACAATCAACAGACTTTTGTATGTTGGACTACGACTGTGCCTATTTACCAAATAAAAGCGTACGAATGAGTTATAAACATATAGAAGAGGCAACACAAGAGTACAATACTGCTCTTATTCATCGTGGATGGCGTCGTTTTGGATGTTACTATTTTCATCCTATTTGTGAGGGGTGTAATGAATGTAAATCTTTGAGAATCGATGTTAATAACTTTCAGCTTCGTAAGTCTCAAAGAAAATCTATAAAACGAAATAAAGAGACAAAAATTATTATTCAAAAACCTACACTCTCACAAGAGCATATTGACCTATACAATAAGTACCATGCATTTAAACATAAAAAAGATGACTGGTCTCATAGAAATATCTCACCACGTGAATATAGAGAAAATTTTGTAGAAGGTGCACATGACTTTGGAAAAGAAGTACTTTACATAAAAGATAATAAATTAATTGGTGTTGATTTAATTGATGTACTTGATGATGGGATATCTTCCATATACTTCTATTATGATCCAGACTATCCTTCCCTTTCATTAGGAACCTACTCACTACTCTACCAAGTTGAACTTGCAAAAGTTTTAGAACTTCCATGGATATACTTAGGTTATTGGGTTGATGGTTGTAAAGCTTTTGCTTATAAACCAAAATTTCAACCATTAGAGGTATTAGATGGCTTTCCAGCGATTGAAGAAGTTGCAGAATGGAATCTTTTTTTAAATAAATCTTAAACTTAAAAGAGAAAAATATGTTATATAATATTATATAATGTTATTTTTTCACCACTTTATCTACTAAAAGTGATTATTATCTACCTTCAATTAAAAAAATCTTAAAAAACTATTGTTATTTCTCTATTTTTTAGTCATAATAGTTACAAATAAAAACACATTTAAGGAGATGGCTTAATGAACACAAGAAATTTTTTAATGACAACTATTCTATCTACCCTATTATTAACCAACACTTTATCTGCACAAGGTACGACTTGTAAAGGAGGAAAATGTTTTATTGATATTTCTAAACTATCACCATCAAAAAATACTAAATCTAAAATGGATACTTTTAAAAACTTAAAAAATATCAACTTTACTACTATAGATGACTCTTCATCTACCATAGTGTTAGACCATGAAAAATATGTTATGAGTGAAAATGAAAAAATAAACTATCTATTAAACAACGAGGCTCTTTATAATAGCGAAGACACCATTGTATTTGAGCATGACAAATATATAATGACTGAAGCTGAAAAAGAGACTTATAATATGAATGAACGTCTTGAAAAAGCTAAATTAGAACAAAATCTTATAGTACCAACTATGACATCTGAAGATAAAAATGCTGAAGAAATCATACTGCCTCATTCAGAACTTTATTGTGATAATTCTAAACAAGCAACATTTTATCCAGAATCAAACGAATATGAGTGTGTATAAACTATAAAACCCATATTATGGGTTTTATATGTCTTGCTCCACAACCTCTTTAAAACTCTTAAAATACGTTGCATTAAGTGTTTCTAGTTTCATCTCGACATCGTTAATTTTAACAATGTCTCCACCAACTTTACCAATAATATCAGTAGAGAGATCAAGCTCTTTTGCCATGGCTATGACAGCTTCCATATTCTCCTTAGAACTCACCTCTAGTATAGCCCTAGATTGAGACTCTTCAAAAATAGCTCTTTTATCATCAAGTCGTATTCCTGCAACCACACCACGACCCGATACAGCTGCCATTTTTGCTAAGGCAATAGCAATTCCCCCAGAACTTAAATCTTTGGCTGACTCCAAAAGACCTTTTGCATTAGCATCAATAACAAGCTTCCAAAGAGCCAACTCTTTTTTATAGTCAATATCAGCAAGTGAACCTGTAGTTTCACCAAACAACTCTTTAATATAAAGAGAACCACCAAACTCTGCTCTTGTATCACCTATCAGAATCAGATGATTCTCATCTTCTTGGAAGAAAGAGGCTAAAACTCTGTTTTCATCTTCATTCAGTCCAACCATGGCAATGGAAGGTGTTGGAAAAACAGAAACCCCATTGGTTTCATTATAAAGAGATACATTTCCTGAAACAACTGGGGTATTAAGTGCTAAACAAGCCTCTTTAATACCCTCACAAGCCTCTGCAAATTGCCACATAACCTCTGGATTTTCAGGGTTACCAAAGTTCAGACAGTCAGTAATAGAGAGTGGTCTAGCACCTGACATTGCAACATTACGTCCTGACTCCATTACAGCCAATGCTCCACCTTTATGAGGGTCAACATAACAGTAACGTGGGTTACAATCAGTAGACATCGCCAGAGCTTTACCATTTTCCTTAATTCTAATCGAAGAGGCATCTAAACTTCCTGGTGCTTTGGTGGTGTTGGTCTGTACCATTGAGTCATATTGGTCATATATCCAAGCTTTATCAACCACTTCCATAGAACCTAAAAGCTTCTCAAACGCTACTTGATTATCCACTTTTTCATAAGAGTCTATACTCTTACTACTAATCTCATCTAAATATTTAGGTCGAGATGTTGGTCTATCTAAAATAGGAGCCTCTTCACTTACTGGTGCAATTGGCATATCACACACTCTCTCACCATGCCACATAAGCTCCATACGACCTGTGTCTGTTACTTCACCAATCACAGCAACATCTAAGTCCCACTTTTCAAAAATGTCAATAACCTCTTGCTCTTTACCTTTTTTAACACATACCAGCATACGCTCTTGAGACTCTGAAAGCATAAAATCATACGGAGTCATTCCCTCTTCTCTTGCAGGAACTTGGTCTAAGTTCATAATCATACCTGAACCAGATTTACCTGCCATCTCAAATGCAGATGAAGTTAATCCTGCTGCACCCATATCTTGTATTCCTACAACCACATCTTTAGTTTTAAAGAGTTCAAGACAAGCTTCAAGTAAAAGTTTTTCTATAAATGGGTCACCCACTTGTACTGTTGGACGTAGAGATTTTGACTCTTCTGTAAATGAGTCTGAACTCATTACTGCACCACCAAGTCCATCACGTCCTGTTTTTGAACCAACATACATTACAGTGTTGCCAATACCCTCTGCAATTCCAAGGAAAATTTCATCTGCTTTACAGATACCTAAGGCAAAAGCATTTACTAAGATGTTACCATTATAAGAGTCATCAAACGAACATTCACCACCAATGGTTGGAACCCCCATACAGTTTCCATAACCACCAATCCCCTCAGTTACCCCTTTTACTAAGTGTCTTTGGTATTTAGAAGTTTGGTCTTGATTGACAATATTACCAAAACGTAAAGCGTTCATATTTGCCACAGGTCTAGCACCCATGGTAAATACATCTCTTAAAATTCCACCCACACCAGTAGCAGCACCTTGGTATGGCTCTATAAATGATGGGTGGTTATGTGACTCCATCTTAAATACTGCAGCCATGCCACCACCAATATCAATAACACCAGCATTTTCTCCAGGTCCTTGAATCACCCACGGAGCTTTTGTAGGAAAACCATTTAAATACTTTTTACTTGACTTATAAGAACAGTGTTCAGACCACATAGCTGAAAATATACCAAGCTCTACAATGTTTGGATGTCTACCGTCCAATATCTCTAATATATGAGTGTACTCTTCTTGACTAAGTTTATGTGTTTTTAATACTTCATCTAAGTTTTCTAATGGTTTTGACATACTTTTATATTCCTATTATATGGGTGTTTTTTTCTGCGTTATTTTAGTTAAAATGTGCTAAATATGGGTTGAAAAACATAAATAATCATTTTTTTGAATAATATATGTATAATTTTGAAAAAGTAGAACCCTAAAAGGAATAAATATGTCAAAAAAAACTCTAATCATTGGTGCAGGTGGTGTTGGTAATGTTGTAGCTTTTAAATGTGCTATGAACAGTAAAACTTTTGGAGAAATCACCCTAGCCAGTAGGACGCTTAGCAAATGTGATGCCATTGCAAAAAATGTAAAAGAAAAAGTAGGTGTAGAGATAAAGACTGCTGCTGTAGATGCTGACTCCATACCTGAACTTATAGTACTCTTTAAAGAGTTAAGCCCTGACATCGTCATTAACGTTGCTCTTCCCTACCAAGACTTAACTATTATGGATGCCTGTACAGCATGTAAGATTGACTACCTAGACACAGCCAACTATGAACACCCAGACACAGCTAAATTTGAATACAAAGAGCAGTGGGCAAGAGATGATGCATTTAAAAAAGCGAATATAATGGGGTTACTAGGGAGTGGTTTTGACCCAGGCGTGACCAATGTCTTTTGTGCCTATGCTCAAAAACACTACTTTGACGAAATCCATACCATAGATATACTTGACTGTAACGCAGGTGACCATGGCTATCCATTTGCCACCAACTTTAACCCTGAAATTAATCTGCGTGAGGTAAGTGCCAATGGTCGTTACTGGGAAAATGGTAAATGGATAGAGACAAAACCCATGGAAATCATGCAAGTTTGGGACTACCCAGAAATAGGAAAAAAAGATTCATATTTACTTTACCATGAAGAGATGGAGTCTCTAGTTAAACATATTAAGGGTTTAAAACGAATACGATTTTTTATGACCTTTGGAGAAAGTTACCTAACCCACATGAAATGTTTAGAAAATGTAGGAATGCTAGGTATCAAAGAGATAGAACACAAAGGTATGAAAATAGTCCCTATGGAGTTTTTATCTACCCTACTCCCTGACCCTGCCTCTTTAGGTGAAAGAACAAAAGGTAAAACAAATATTGGTATCTATGCCAAAGGTATAAAAGATGGTAAGGAGAGAACCATTTACATCTACCAAGTAAGCGACCATGAAAAGTGTTATGAGGAGGTCTTAAGCCAAGGGGTAAGCTACACCACAGGTGTACCAGCAATGATAGGAGCGAAGCTTATGTTAGAAGGTAAATGGCAAGGAAAAGGTATCTTTAACATGGAAGAGTTTGACCCTGACCCTTTTATGGAGGAGTTAATGATTCAAGGCTTACCTTGGAAGATAGAAGAGAGATAACAAAAATAAACATGAACACTATATTTTATACCTCATAAAATATAAAAATTATGATGTTTAACATGATTAAACATCTTTTTAAAAAAAATTTGATTTTTCTTTAATTTGGCTCATATTTGTCACATTTTTATCCCATTTTCTTAATAATATATAAATATAAAAAATTAAATAAATATAGGAGAATGAATTATGACCATAGCACTAGATAAAAACTACTACAACCAAAATTGTGATGAACAACTAAGCAAAGAAGAATTACTATTTTTTAAACAAGAGCTAGAGAGACAAAAAGAGAAAATTCAAAAAAATTTAGATAAAAAAATAAAAGAGTTAAATAACTATGATGAAGCAAAAGATGAAGCTGACCATGCTACTATAGCTATAGATAATCTAACAAGTAATACCATTTTAAGAGAGCAAGAGAAAACATTAATTAAAATACAAAGAAGTCTCAATAAAATTGCCTTAGGAACATATGGTGTTTGTACCATGTGTGAAGAGAAAATAAATATAGAGAGACTTAAAATTCAAATGTTCTCTGAGCATTGTGTCTCTTGTAGAAATGAGCTTGATAATCGAAAATAATTAATCAAATATCTTAAATCATACAGTGCCAAGCAGTGTATGATTTATCTATTATCCATCACTACTCACTCAAACGTGAAATATCTGCTCCTAGTGAAGCCAGTTTTCCCTCTAAATTATCATACCCTCTATCAAGATGATAAATTCTATGAACATTGGTTGTTCCATTAGCAACTAAACCTGCTAAAACCAAAGCTGAACTTGCACGTAAATCTGTTGCCATAACATCAGCACCATATAACTCTACTACAGGATTAACAGCTGCTATTGAACCTTTTAGCCAAATGTCTGCACCCAAACGATTAAGCTCACTCACATGCATGAAACGATTTTCAAAAAGTCGCTCTTCTATCACACTTTCACCTATTGCCATCGTTGCTACTGCCATAAATTGTGCCTGCATATCGGTAGGAAACCCTGGGTACTCGGTAGTAATAAGGCTTACTGGTTTAAGACGACTGTTTCCATGTATGGTTATCTTTTCATCCTCTATCTCAAAAGTACAACCCATCGCTTTAAGTTTATCTATAGAGGCATCGATATGTGTTGGATTTACCTTTTCAAGTGTAATGGTAGAAGCTGTAATGGCTGCTGCACAAAGATAAGTTCCAGCCTCTATTCTATCAGGAATAATCTCTACATCTTTAAAAGTTAAAGTTTTTTGACCTGTTCCCTCTATGGTAATTTCAGAAGTACCAATACCCTCTATTTTAACACCTGCATCAGCTATCATTTCACAAAGTTGTACTATCTCTGGCTCTTTTGCTGCATTGATTATGGTTGTTGTACCATGTGCCAAAGCTGCTGCCATAACGATATTTTCTGTTCCACCTACAGTAATTTTATCAAAAACTATTTTAGCACCTTGCAATCCGTTTGGAGCTTCAGCTCTTACATATCCACCTTTTATCTCTATGATTGCACCCATAGCTTCTAACGCTGTTAAGTGTAAGTCAATAGGACGCTGACCAATGGCACAACCACCAGGTAGACTCACTTCACACTCACCAAACCTTGCCAACAGTGGACCTAGAACCAAAATAGAGGCTCTCATCTGAGAGACTATCTCATAAACTGCTTTAGTGGAGTTCATGGTTCCATTGTCAATATTGGCTACCGTATCGTTATGCTCAACGGTTCCACCTAAAATATCTAAGAGTTTAAGCAGTGTTCTAATGTCAACTACATTGGGAAGATTTGTCAATTTTACAGGTTTGTCAGACAGAATAGTTGCAGCTATAACAGGGAGGGCTGAATTTTTTGCACCAGAGATTTGAATGGAACCAGAAAGCTTAGCCCCACCTTTTATTTTTAAATAATCCATTTTTAATTATATCCATTTAATATTATTTTTTTTATTTTCACCTAATTTTATCTAAAATATGTTAATTATAGTATATAATATATTTATGTTAATTCAAATACGTAAAGAAAGGATAAGTTATTGAGCACTCCAGATAAATTAAGTAGCCTAATAGATCAAGTTGAACAGAAGTTGGACAGTAACTCTTATCATAATTCATCAGGACTAGATCTACGTAAAGAAAACCTAAAAACTTTAGAGTTTCTTTATAATAAGTTAGAGATATCTAAAAAACATGATAATTTTGAAACTGTTTTTGAATATAAAGCCATGAACTTATCTGGCATAGGTCTTAAAAAAGAAGATTTTGCAGAAATTCGTAAAGGTAAATATATTCAAATTATCTCTATTTCTTACCAATTTAATGAGAAGGGAAAGCGTATTGCTAAAAACTCTTCACTTGGATATTTTGGAAAATCTGACAACCTAGAACCAGAGCTTAAAAGAGATATTATAGAGTTTGTACTTAGATGGCGTTATGAAAAGGCTTTTCAACATACAGAGCATTATGAACTACTACTCCAAAAATTAGATAAAAAAATTCTTTAAATTCTATTTGGGATTTAATATCTAAACAACTCTAAACATAATTTTGGATAAAGTTTGATATTAAA
>Ga0256832_1000110_pt1 | contig 48320 bp, 44 predicted proteins | sample 134614metaG_FD_190534 | JGI IMG/M metagenome (GOLD analysis project Ga0256832, IMG submission 190534) | Hydrothermal vent microbial communities from Lau Basin, Pacific Ocean - 134-614 | ecosystem: Environmental > Aquatic > Marine > Hydrothermal vents | place: Pacific Ocean: Lau Basin | collected...
GATTTTCTATAATAGAAATAGAATTCATTCGGCTTTGGGTTATATTTCACCGGTTGAGTTTAGAGAAAAATTTGAAACGAATGAAAATGTGTATTAATTTTCTGTCTACTTTTTGGGGCGCTGATCAATTATGATATTTTATAAATCTTAATCTATCATAAGAATCATAATAATCTGCGTTACTATTTTGATAATATTATAAGCACACTTCACTATTACACACCAAAAATAATCTCCACTTATCGAATTTTACAAGTTTTTGTCGTAATTCTACAAGCAGAGATTTTCCTAACAATTTACATTACAATATGATTTTGAACGAAATAACAACCTATAAAACCGGCGTAAGTGGTTTAATAATAATCTTTCTGCTCGCAATTATTATACAAGAAAAATTTACGTGGATTATCGGCATAGTTTTAATACTAAGTATACTAATTGTCAGAGCAAACCTTGGGGAAGTTACCAAGAAAAGTGAATTATTCTTTGTTTCCTTTCTGATAGTAATAATAAGCTTTGTAATTATTCTAATGTTTATCTAAAAAAATAAACGTTTTGCAAAAATATGAACCATCTTATCGTAATAAACACAATGAGGTAAAAATGAAACTATCAATAATCAAATCGATTATTTTAGTACTATTTTTTATTAATGGAGTTCTGTTTTCGCAAGTACCGCAGACAATAAGTTACCAAGGTGTACTAACCGATACCGACGGTGCAATAGTTCCCGACGGCGATTATTCAATAGTATTTACTCTTTACGATGCTCTTACTGGCGGCACAAACTTATGGACGGAAACACAAACAGTAACCGTTTCCGGTGGTCTGTTTAACGTAATTCTCGGTAGCGTTAATCCGATTAACTTGGAATTCGATAAACAATATTGGTTAGGAATTTCCATTGAAGGCGGAGACGAACTTACTCCGAGAACAGAACTTACATCTTCCGCTTATTCATTAAACACGAGAAATATTCCGGATAACATTGTAACGGCGGAAAAAGTTGCCGATGGGAATTTAGTCAGGAGTATAAATTCACTTAAAGATAATATAACACTTGCCGCAGGCAGTAATGTTAATATTTCGGAATCCGGCAATACAATAACTATTTCAGCAACCGGCGGTTCTTCCGGCGACAACTTGGGTAACCATACTGCAACGCAAAATATTAAATTAAACGGGCATTGGCTTTCCGGGGACGGAGGTAATGAGGGAGTTTATGTTAAAAATAATGGCTATGTCGGAGTAGGTACTTCATCACCAAGCGCCGCTTTACACGTAAATGATAATGACGGAGTTTTATTCCAAGGAGCTTACGGAAGCGGAACCGCATTAAACCAGGGCGCCGGTACGAGAATGATGTGGTATCCTAAAAAAGCCGCTTTTAGAGCAGGGTATGTTGGTAGTACTCAGTGGGATGATGCCAATATTGGTAATTATTCAACAGCAATGGGAAAAAACACAACCGCCAGTGGATATTCTTCAACAGCAATGGGTGACGGAACAACCGCCAGCGGATATTCTTCAACAGCAATGGGTTACGGAACAACCGCAAGCAGAGATATTTCCACAGCAATGGGTAACGGAACAACCGCAAGCGGAAATTATTCCACAGCAATGGGCAGCGGAACAACTGCCAGCGGATATTATTCAACAGCAATGGGTTACGAAACAACCGCAAGCGGAGATAATTCCACAGCAATAGGTTACGAAACAACCGCAAGCGGAAATAGGTCCACAGCAATGGGTGATTACACAACTGCCAGCGGAGATAATTCAACAGCAATGGGGAGCGCAACAACCGCAAGCGGAGATAATTCAACAGCAATGGGTTTCGCTACAAAAGCAGAGAGTTATATTTCATTAGCTGTAGGAAGATATAATAAAGGCGGTGGAACTCCAAATAATTGGATAAGTTCAGACCCGTTATTTGAAATTGGTAACGGAACATCTTCCAATAGATCTAATGCGGTAACAGTTCTTAAAAACGGTAATGTAGGCATTGGCACAGCAACACCGGCACACAAACTGCAATTACATAATACTTCTTCCGGTTATGTATACACCTCTTTTACAAATTCCACTACCGGTTCAGCCGACGGGAGCGGTGTTCTAATAGGACTTGATGCCGGTGAAGATTTTAGAATCCATTCCTTCGAAAATAATAATATTAAGTTTTATATAAATGATGCCGAAAAGATGCGGATTGCCAGCTCCGGTAATGTAGGCATTGGCACAACATCTCCGGATTATAAACTGGAAGTAAACGGTTCGGCAGGTAAACCCGGCGGCGGTTCTTGGACTAACAGTTCCGATATACGCTTAAAGGATGTAAAAGGTAAATATAACCGTGGTTTAAAAGATATATTAAAATTAAAACCAATTAAATTTAATTATAAAGTAAACAACCCCCGCAATCTGCCAAGCGATATAGAATATGTGGGTTTTATAGCTCAAGAAGTAGAAAAAGTATTCCCCGAAGCAATTAGCAAAGGCAAAGACGGTTACTTGGATTTTAATATGCATTCAATAAATGTAGCAATGGTTAATGCAATAAAAGAACAGGAAGAAAAAATCAAGAATCAAGACACGAGAATTAAGCAATTGGAAAAAGAAAACCAAAAATTAAAAACGGTTATTGAAGAAAACAACGATCTGAAAAACGAAATAAGAATTATTAAAGCTGCCTTAAATAAATTAATGCATCAACAGCCGCATATTGCACTAACAAAAGCGAGGTAAAAATGAAATTATCAAGAATCAGATCGATTATTTTAGCGCTATTCTTCATTAGCGGAGTTCTGTTTCCACAAGTACCGCAGACAATAAGTTACCAAGGCGTACTAACCGATACCGACGGTGCAATCGTTCACGACGGCAATTATCCAATAGTATTTACTCTTTACGATGCTCTTACCGGTGGCACAAACTTATGGACGGAAACACAAACAGTAAGCGTTTCCGGTGGTCTGTTTAACGTAATTCTCGGTAGCGTTAATCCGATTAACTTGGAATTCGATAAACAATATTGGTTAGGAATTTCAATTGAAGGCGGAGACGAACTTACTCCGAGAACAGAACTTACATCTTCCGCTTATTCATTAAACACGAGAAATATTCCGGATAACATTGTAACGGCGGAAAAAGTTGCCGATGGGAATTTAGTTAGAAGTATAAACTCACTTAAAGATAATGTAACACTTGCCGCAGGCAGTAATGTTAATATTTCGGAATCCGGCAATACAATAACCATTTCGGCAACCGGCGGCGGAATTAGTTCCTTAGACGGTGTATCCAACGATGGCGGTAATATCGATTTGGTTGCAGGCAGTAATATAACAATTACTCCGGACGATGCAAATAATAAAATAACAATTGCCGCAACCGGCGGTTCTTCCGGCGATAACTTGGGTAATCATACAGCAACGCAAAATATCAGATTAAACGGGCACTGGCTTTCCGGGGACGGAGGTAATGAAGGGATTTACGTACACGGTAGTGGTAAAGTAGGAATCGGAAGTAATAATCCTCTCGTTGAATTTGATGTACACGGTACTACAAGAGCAACAACGATACGAGCAGGAAATCCCGTTAGCAGCTATGGCGCCGGAGATATTGCCGCTGTAAATAATATTATTGCCGATGATAATATTACTGCCGGGGATGATATAACCGCCAACGGAGTTATTAAAACGGGCACGCCATCTTCCAGTTATACGACAGGCGACATTGTAGCTGCTCATGATTTAAAAGCCGATTTAAGTATTTATTCCGGTAGTTTTATTCGCGCCGGAACTTCTTTAGAAGCAGGTACTTTTATTAATTCCTCAGGTAATATTGTCTCATCAAACGGAGCAATTCTAACCGGCACGCCTACTACGTCATACGGTAACGGAGATATAGTTGCCACCGATGATTTAAAATGCGATGATGATATTTATGCCGGAGATGATATAATATCTAACGGAGTTATAAAAGCCGGTACACCTCCTTATAATGATGAAAAAATCCCCGGCGACATCACAGCCGAACATAGAATATACGTTGGAGATGCCGCTATTATATCGGGACGCGCCAGTATAAATGGCGGTGATTTTTATAACGTTGGAACTTATGCTCTTTATGTTTATGGCGATGCCTATGCAACCGGTTCTTGGAATAGTTCCGATATAAAATTCAAAAAAAATATAAAGGAAATTGGAAATATTACGGAAAAACTAAAAAGATTAAGAGGCGTTTCATTTTATTGGAAGGTTGATGAATATAAAGAGAGGGAATTTTCGGATAAAAAGCAATTCGGGTTCATTGCCCAAGAAGTGGAAAAAGTCTTTCCGAATCTAGTAAAAACCGATGAAAACGGTGAAAAAGCCGTAAACTATATTGAGATAATACCATTACTTCTTGAGGCATATAAACATCAACAAAAAGAAATAGAAGAACTTCGTAGTTTGATTAATCATTAAAATAAATACAGGTAAAAAAATGAAAGGACAAATTATATACATAATAATATTATTGTTATTGCTTGGCAGTCTTACGGATATATTTCCTCAATATGCAATAAACAAAAGCGTTACGGGCAACGGAAGTAGTTTTATGCAAAACGGCAGCCAAGTAGTTAATGGTACGCTTGGGCAAACACTAATTGGCATGAATACGAATTCAACACAACAAAATCATATCGGGTTTTGGTATCAAGTGAATTCTGTTGTTACAGCTGTAGAAAATGAATTTGATAATTTGCCAACTGAATTTAGATTATACCAAAACTACCCTAACCCATTTAACCCGACAACAACAATAGAATATTCAATCCCAACTTCCTCCCCTTTGGCAAAGGGGAGGACCGAGGAGGGGTTCGTAACTTTGAAAATTTACGATGTGCTGGGAAGAGAAGTTGCAACCCTTGTAAATAAAAAACAATCACCCGGCATTTATGAGGTAACATTTGATGCAAGTAACTTACCAAGCGGAGTTTATATTTACAAAATACAAGCCGGTTCTTTTACGCAAAGCAGAAAACTTTTATTGATGAAATAAAATAGAGAAAAGAAAATGGAACCTAAAAAATATTTAATACAGAAAAGACTCATCATATTTCTATTGTTGATTCTTTTTAATATTCAGCAGAAAAACTATTCGCAACTAATTCAACCTGAAGATTTGGTTTATAAGGGCGCGTTCTTAACTCCCGAGTGGGTTTCCGATACGGAATTTTGGGAATACGGAGGAATGGCTATGACATACTACCCGTTGGGCGATCCGGATGGTCCCAATGACGGATATCCGGGTTCAATTATTGGCGCCGGATATGACGCTCTTCAATATTTTTCCGAAATAAGTATTCCCGAACCGGTTATTTCTCCTACAAAAAACATAAATGAATTAAATACTGCTAAAACATTGCAGCCGTTTTCGGATGTAACAGGCGGTCTGTTTGCTCCGCTGCTTGCAGAAATGCCGAGAGTTGGAGTTGCTTATCTACCGAAACAAGCCGGACAAACTTCGGATAAACTTTACTACTGTTGGGGAGCGCATTTTCAAGAAGCCGGAGAAAGCAGCGATATGCCGTCTCATTCGTGGAGTAATTTGGATTTATCAAATCCGCAAACAACCGGTGCTTGGTGGATTGATTGTGCCTCAAATTATTCGGGGAATGATTATATGTTCACAATTCCCAAAGAATGGGCGGATGCAAATACGCCTGGAATGAGATTGGTTTCGGGAAGATATAGAGATGGCGGTTGGTCAGGATACGGTCCTTCGCTATATGCTTTCGGTCCTTGGTTAGACGGTAATCCGCCGCCAAACGGCGATACTCTTACTACAATCACATTATTACAATACACCGACAATTACAACGGCGAACCGGATACTGTTTATCAGTTAAATAATTACGCTCATTCCGATGAATGGTCGGGTGGAGCTTGGTTGACTGCCGGAAATAATTCTGCGGTAATTTTTGTTGGTACGAAAGGAATTGGCGATACTTGGTACGGCAACGAAAACGGACCTTGTCTCGATTGCGATAACAGAGGCTGGTGGAGTACGGAATTCCAAGGACAGATTCTTTTTTATGATCCGAGAGATTTTGCAAAAGTCGCTAAAGGAACCATGAAGCCTTACGAACCTCAACCTTATGCCGTAATGAATATTGATAACGTACTTTTTTATATTCGGTCCAGTCAGCAGTGGTATCATGTAGGGGCAGCATGTTACGATTCGCAAAATCATTTTCTTTATATTTTTGAAAGCGGAAGATTTGAAGATGATAGAACTTTAGTTCATGTTTGGGAAGTGAAAGAATCAACAACTGATGTTGAAAGTAACGGAATTCTACCAACCGAATTTAAGTTATACCAGAACTATCCAAATCCGTTTAACCCGACAACCACGATAGAATATTCAATCCCAACTTCCTCCCCTTTGGCAAAGAGGAGGACCGAGGAGGGGTTCGTAACTTTGAAAATTTACGATGTACTGGGAAGAGAAGTTGCAACCCTTGTAAACAAAAAACAATCACCCGGTATTTACAAAGTAACATTTGATGCAAAGTCCGCCGCAGGCGGATTACCAAGCGGGGTTTACATTTATCAAATACGCGCCGGTTCTTTTGAGCAAAGCAAAAAACTTTTATTGATGAAATAACTTAGATGGAAACAAAAAAATATTTAACAACAAAAATGGTGTGTAATTATGAAATCATTAAGATTTTTATCTATAGCTTTGGCAGTTTTAATTTTTATTTATTCAAATTTATTTTCTCAGCAAAAATTTTTAGATAATTTAACTAAATTATATTCTACAGAACATTTTTACTTAAAGGGAAAACTTGCTAAAAATTATTCGCAATATAAAGATTTTAATCTGAATAATATCTTTGGATACAGAATAATAAACCAAATCAAACAAACAAATATTCCCCTCGAATTAGCTACCTCAAAAAGTAAAAGCCCTAGAATAGTTATGAATAAAAATATACTTGATAATAATTTTCTTTTAAGAGAAAAGATTATGCAAAAATGGGATAGTACTAATTGGACGAATAGTGAAAAATATACTTATATATATGATGAGCATAATAATAATATTGAATTTCTGTTGGAATTCTGGGTGGAGGATGATTGGTTCAAAGAATCTAGAATTACTTATACTTATGACGAGAATAATAATCTAATAGAATATTTCTATGACGTATGGAATAATGACAATTGGGAAAGACACATTAAAATTAATTATACGTATGATGAGAACAACAATAATGTTGAATTAATCAGACAAGACTGGAATGGTGAGGAATGGCTGAATTATCTAAAAAACACATACACTTATACGGGTAATAACAAAACCATACATTTAAATCAAATATGGGATGGTACTGAATGGGTCAATTGCTATAGAATACTATACGAATATAATAACCATAATATTATGATTGAATATCTTCTACAACTATGGGAAGATAGTAATTGGGTGAATAATCTGAAGGAGACCTACGCTTATGATGTAAATAATAATAATATGATTGAAAAACTACAGCAAACATGGGAAGATAGTATTTGGGTAAATAAAGGAATGAATTATTACAGTTACAATGCACATAATAATTTGATTGAGTATCAATACAAAATTTGGGAAAATGGAGAGTGGATAAGTCGTGATATTAGAACTTACATTTATGATGATAATGATAATATGATTGAGTATTTACATCAAAAAGTAGAAGGTACTGAATTGAGAAATAATGATAAGAAAAAATACACTTATGATGAGAACAATAACTTGATTAAAGAAATATGGCAAAATTGGGAAGGAACAGAATGGTTGAATGATAGGAGGTTTTTATATAGTTATCAGGCGATAACAGATGTAGAGTTCAACAATCAAATCACACTAAAATTTGAACTTTCTTATAATTATCCAAATCCGTTTAATCCAAGTACGACAATTAGCTATACATTGCCTCAAGATAGCTTTGTTCAATTAATTGTATATAACATTCTCGGCAAAGAAGTTGCAACTCTTGTAAACAAAAAACAATCACCCGGTATTTACAAAGTAACATTTGATGCAAAGTCCACCGCAGGCGGATTGCCAAGCGGAGTTTACTTATACAAACTTCAAGCGGGTAGTTTCGTTCAAACCCGGAAAATGATTTTGATGAAATAACCTCTTTGATTTCGGGGGCGGTTCTTAAATAATCGCCCCGAACTTTTACTTCCCCTTCGCCCTAAATTTATTTGACATTTGTAAAATTTTACAATATTTTACTTTTATAAACCATCTTTCATTTCTCTATAAAAACGGAAAGAATTATAAACCATTTAGAAAGGAGAATATAATGTTTATTAAAAAAGTGATTTTTGTGTTCGCCGGTTTAATTCTTTTATCTTCTACAACAAATGCACAATTCGATAATTTGTTCAAAAAAGCAAAAGAAAAAGTAAAGAGAAAAATCGAACGTGAAGTTGATAAAGCAATGGACGAAGGAATCGAAGAAGCCGACAAAGCAGTTAAAGAAGGAGTTTCGGGTGATTCGGAAAAAGAAGAGAAAAACAATCAGTCCGGTGAAGAAAATGATTCTTCCGTTGAATCCCAAAACGAAAGTCTAAGCGACAACGACAGCGGAGAAAATAAAGAAGAATTAAAACTTTGGTCGAAATACAATTTTGTACCCGGAGATAAAATTATTTTTGAAGATAATCTGGCTGGCGAAGAAAACGGGGAATTCCCTTCACGTTGGGATTTGGTTGCCGGAAATGCCGAAAATGCTGTCCTTGGAGACGAAAATGTGATAAGTTTTAAGAGTCCGAACACAATAATAAAACCTCTGATGGATAGAGAAACATATTTACCGGAAGTTTTTACGCTTGAATTCGATGCGTATTTTGATAAGGATTCATATTTTCGAACACAAAGGTATCAGATTAGGTTTTTCGACGGAAGTAGTTACTTTACCTTTATATCCAAAAAGAAAAGATATTATATTGAAATCAGACCTAACGGCGTTATAATGAATAAAATGGGAGAGCTTAAAAATATACCTCATAATATTAAAAAATCCTTTAATGGCGCTTGGAAACATATTGCAATAGCTTTTAACAAACGCTCATTGAAAATTTTCATCGACCAAGACAGATTTCTAAACGTTCCTAATCTTGGATACAAACCCGAAATGTTTTCAATCGGTGTAAATTACGATGCCAGGTATATAAAAAAGAGCGCAATAAAAAATATCCGGTTAGCGGAAGGCGGGAAAAAATTATACGACAGAATTATCGCCGACGGTAAATTCGTTACAAGGGGAATTTTATTCGACGTTAACAAAGCAACCATCAAACCGGAATCGATGGGAGTGATCAACAAAATCGTGAAATTAATGAAAGAGCATCCCGATTTGAAATTCAGAATTGAAGGACACACGGATAGCGACGGTGACGAAGATTTTAATCAAAAACTTTCCGAAAAACGGGCGGAAGCGGTAAAGAACGCATTAGTAAATGCCGGTATCGATTCTTCACGACTTGAAACAAAGGGATTCGGCGAAAGCAAACCCGTTGCAGATAATTCAACCCCAGAAGGCAAAGCAAACAACAGAAGAGTGGAATTCGTTAAAATTTAATTATACGTCGTATTTATTAAACAGCTCCTTTCTTACGGGACAAGTGCAAATTACTTCGTCACCGAAATAAAGAAAATACGCACAATAAAACGTATTAACGGAAATAAAATGGATTTCGCAATTTACGCAATCTTTAACCGGGCATAACGGCGGGGTTTCTTCATTTAAGCACACATAATTTCTTTGGCACTTGTCCGCACTCTCTAAAGTATCCGGCGCTACTTTGTACATAATTAAAATCTAAACTTCATATTTTTAGTGTAAATTATGAATAACCTTGAAAAATATCAACACTTCTAAGATTTAAAATTTTAAAAAAAAGAACAGCTTCATTCAAATTACAAGAATTTATGTATCCTTTCGTTATTTCTTAAATCAACGTAGAGCATCCGTTTCCCGACAACGCTTACTAAAATGTGATTTTTTGTGACGCATATCATCCCGCCGGATTTTTTACTTGACAAGCGGAATTGGTTTTTGTATTTTTACTTTGAAAATTAAAGTACTTTATGCAACGGAGGTTCAAATGAACGAACAACAAGCATTGCAAGATTTATCATATATAAAAGAAATAATGCGCGACAGCAGAAAAGCATTCGTCGATAACGGAATTGGCTATATTGTTTGGGGCATTATAATTGTACTTGGCTTATTGTCTACGTATTTTTTTGTAATTTACGATGTTGAAGCCTACGGTCTTAACTGGATTATATTGGTTACCATAGGATGGATATTTTCGATCGTAGGCGCTAAAAAAGAAAGGGAAAAAAAGAAAGCCGCAACTTTCGCGGAGAAAATTTTGGGAGCCGTGTGGTTTTCCGCCGGCGTTGCAATGACAATTATTGGATTCCTGGGACCAATATCGGGAGCAATTCGCGATGTTTTTATCAGTCCCGTCATTTCCATAATACTTGGCATGGCATATTTTGTAAGCGGTTTTATTTACGGCGCCAAGTGGATTACCTTGCTTTCGTTGGGATGGTGGGCAGGCGCAATATTGATGTTTTTCTGGCCCGGAATGCAAGTTTTTTGGATAATGATCTTTATGATGATTTCACTGCAAATAATACCCGGAATTATTCTTTATAAACAAGCTAAAGCGGAGTTGGCGCAGTAATGAAGGATTTCGATTATCATCAGCTTAACGATATAATCCATTCCAGAATCAGATTGGCAGTTATGTCGGTTTTAATAGCCGTTGACGAAGCGGAATTTAATTTTCTGAAAGAAAAAGTTAAAACAACCGACGGAAACCTGAGCGTTCATCTCCGGAAACTCGAAGACGCCGGATATATCAGCGTTAAAAAAGCGTTCATTAACAGAAAGCCCGTAACCACTTATAAGCTTACGGGGAAAGGTAGAAAAGCATTCGAGACTTATGTGGAAAATCTGGAAAAATTAATTAAAGGGAAATAAATTTTTTTACGAATATACTTTGTTTTTTAAAGTACTTTACACCACAATCAAGGAGCGAAAAATGAAAATCAAAACAGCAATAACAATATTAATTTTAATGTTTAATTCCATTTGGGCAACACAACAAACTCATCCTTTGCTGGAAAAAGCAATAAAGCTTTCGGAAAAAGCATTTATTAATAATGATGCAAGCCTATATAATCAATCGGCCGCTTTGTGCGAAAGGATAATTTCTGCCGAACCGGAAAATTCTCTGGCAAAATATTTTTTCGCTTATAACCAATACAGGATATTACAATTCCCGGAAAACGGGGATAACCGTTTCCAATCGATCTACGAATCCGCAACAAAAATGCTTGCGGATATTGAACACAACAAACAATTACTACCGGAAGCGAAAACTTTAACCGCTGCTTTAACTATGATGAAACTCGCCAATAATCCGGCAGAAGCGCCGGCTTTGTCTTCACGGATTTACACTTTACTCGGTGAAGCAGCCGCAATCGATTCATCAAATCCGCGTATTTATTTAATTAAAGGCATTATGCTTTTCCACACTCCAAAGATGTTCGGCGGAAGTCTTCAAAAAGCCTTGGAGAATTTTGACAAATCGATTTCCATTTTCGAACACTCGGCAAAACAAACTATTAATTGGGGTTATTTGGAAACGCTCGCATGGAAAGGGCAAGCGCTTGCAAAATTAGGAAAAACCGGAGATGCAAAATCCGTTTATAAAAAAGCTTTAAACGTTAAACCGGAATTCGGGTGGGTGAAAAATGCTCTTCTTCCCGGATTATTGAAAGAAAATCAAGAGCAAAAGAAACGCACGGCTAAGTTGACCGTAATAATTACGGGATTGAACAACGACAAAGGAAACGTAAGAGTTGCTCTTTGCAACTCAAAGGAAAATTACACAGGTGAAAAACCTTACCGCGCGGAAATAGCTAAAATTAAAAACGGAACCGCAAGCTGCACTTTCGAAAATATTCCTTACGGAACTTACGCCGTAAAATTTTACCACGATGAAAATCTTAACGAAGAGCTCGATAAGAATTTGTTCGATATGCCGACCGAAGAATACGGCTTTTCAAATAACGCAACGGGAAATTTCGGTCCGGCAAGTTTTGAAGACGCAAAATTCGAAATAAACGAACCGGAAAAAACAATTACGATCACAGCTCAATAACAAAGGAACAAAACGATGAAATTATTCCGTAAAGTATTATTGTTACTATTCACCGCAAATCTGATAATCGCTCAAAACAAAACGGTAATTTCGGGAACCGTTTCCGGTGAAAACGGGAAACCGCTTCCTTACGTTAATGTTTACTTGTTACAAACTTTGGATGGCGGAATGACTAATGAAAACGGCAAATTCGAATTTGTAACTTCATTGAAAGGTAAAGCCGTTATTGTTGCAAGCATGGTCGGTTATAAAAAATTCCAAAAAGAAATTTCCCTCGGAAAAAACCGCCGCGTAAAGTTGAAGATAACTCTCCGGCCGTCAATCGTAAAACTATCCGAAGCAATAGTTACGGGAAGTTCGTTCGCTTCGGAAAAAGGAAAAGGGGTAGTAATTAAATCTCTCGATGTTCTTACAACGCCGGGCGGTGCGGCGGATATTTATCAATCGCTTAAAACCATGCCCGGTTTAACGCAAGTTTCGGAAAGTGCCGAATTGTACGTCCGGGGCGGCGATCCTTCCGAAACCGTTACATTAATCGATCAAGCGCCGGTTTATCATCCGTATACGCTGGAATCGGCCTACGGCGGATTGTTTTCCAATTTAAACACAGCGGCGGTTGGGAACATGTATTTTTCAAGCGGCGGCTTTTCGGTAAAGTACGGAAATGTTCTTTCCGGAGTTCTGGATATTGAAACCAAAAATTTTCCGGAAGCACGGAATTTTAACGTTGGACTTTCGATGGCTTCGGCGGAATTAAACGCAGAGCTGCCTTTATATTCCGAAAACTTGGGCTTTAGAATTTATGCACAACAAAGTTTTACCAAACCGATTATGTGGCTTAACGGTTCGCTCGATGAATTCACAACGACGCCGGTTTCGAAAAATTTGAGTGCTTCGTTAATTTATAAATACTCGGGCACCGGCAGATTGAAACTTTTCGGTTTGTTCGCAAACGATCTTCAAGGCGTTAAAGTTAAGCGGGCGGAATTTAACGGGGCTTTCAACGGTAACAGCCGGAATACATTAATTAACTTGCAACAGACCGATATCGTCTTTTCCGACATTGTTATGAAAAACGATGTTTCGTTCAGCTCATTTAAAAACACTTGGCGTATTGGTATTCTGGACTTAACAAAGTATGACGACGTTTTCCAAATCCGGAGCGACTTGGAAAAAATTTTTTCGCCCGATACAAAAGTTCTTGCCGGGTTTGAATTTCAACAAAGGAAAGAAACTTACGAAGGAACCGTTCCCGCCAAGGATTACGATATAAGAAAAGAAAGCGAAGGAACAATTTTGAATGAATTAAGCACGGTAACAAGACTCGGAATTTACGCCGAAACCGATAAACTTAATTTGTTCGGAATAAAAAAGCTTTACGGAATAGCCGGTTTACGGTCTGATTATTCACCCGGATCCGGATTCGTTACATTTGATCCAAGGTTTGCAACCGGTTATAAATTAAGCGAAAACTCAACCGTTAAATTCGGTTGGGGAATTTTTCACCAGATACAGGGCAGCGGATTATTCACGGAAAAAAATATTAATCAACGGCTACTCCCGATGCAGGCAACACATTATGTGATTTCATACGATTATAATTTTTCCGGTAACGGCTCGTTCAGATTGGAAGCATATCACAAAAAATACCGGAATCTTCCTTTGGAAAACGATGCCGGTGAATTCACAAACGACGGCTACGGTTTTGCAAACGGTATAGATCTGATTTTCAAAGGAGAACTTCCGTTCGGTATTAACGGTTGGATTTCTTACGGATTTATAAATACAAAACGAAAATGGAAAGACTACAAACAAATTACGGTAAGCGATTTCGATATTACCCACAATTTTTCTTTGGTAACTAAATATAACATTTCAGCAATGTGGCAACTGGGAATAAATTTCAAATACGCAACCGGAAAGCCTTATACACCTGTCGTCTCGGCAGTTTATATAAAAGAATACAATATTTTCAAACCGATCTACGCCGCAAAAAATTCCGACCGATATCCCGATTACAAAAGACTCGATTTCAGAATAACACATCTGAACAGATTGTTCGATAAATACTTTGCTGTTTTCTATGTTGAAATGTTAAATATTCTGAATTTTAATAATCTTTTCGGTTATTCTTACAACCGCGATTACACAAAGAAGTTAAAAATCAAAAGTTATTTCGGAAGAAGAACAATCGTTTTCGGCACAAGCATTTCATTTTAATTCAATAACGGAGTAATTAATTTTATTTATCTTTAATAATAAAATAAGATTATACCGGAAAAATTAAATGAAGTTGTTATTAATTTTAATAGTTCTCCTAACCGGTTGCGGCGGTAATAAATTTTTGCAAAACTCAAGCAAAGAAAATTCCGCCGTAATCCAAACCGGATTAAGTCCGTTAAAGAAAAGCGATTCTTTAATCACTGTTAACGCAAAAGATTCAAACGGCATTCGTATTTTACGGCGTTGGGAATTCGAACGGTACGAACCGGAGAAAAATAAAATAATCGGGTTTTGGCCGGAATGTTGCGGAAACAAAAAGTTTGCGTATCTTAAAGAATACCGTAATATTTGGGGCTTTAACGCTGTTGTTGTTACGGCTCAAGAGAAATCAATAAAAATGGCATTGCGAAGCGGTTTTGAGTTGAACAATATTTTCACGACCGTACATCAATTTAAAACCGTGAGCAAAATTAAAGAAGTTGTTAACACCGTAAATTCGAAATTATACTACATTGACGAACCGCTGGAACGCGGGGATTATTCACCGGAAGATCTGATTGAAATTGCAAACTATATTTCAAATAAAAGGCCGGACGCAAAATTAATATTGGGAAGTTACCAGAAAACCTGGTGGCTTTACAAATTCTTTCCGCCGCAGACTTACGCTTCCGCATACAACGAAGTATTAAAAAATACTTCCAATGTTCAAATTATGTGCGATCAATATTCCGGCGATCAAATTCCCGAGTGGGAAAGCTTTTACGAAACTTACGGGACGGACAAAGTTTACGGTCAGTTTATTCATTCCAAAATCGATTCGGCGGAATATTCAACACTGTTAGACACAACAAATATCAAGTCGAAGACCAAACGGATATTTTATTTTCACGGGGCTAGCGGTTCCCCCGATAAAACACCGGAGTTTTGCCAAGCCGCTTGGCAGCAAGGATGGTTGAAAAAAATCGAACGGGAATTTGTTTATTATTTGAAATGCAAAGAGAAAAAGAACAATTGCGATAAACCAAACGCAAAATGGGAAGTGGTAAAAACCGTAAAGACAAATAATCTCAGAACAGCAAAACATCGAAAAGCGTTACTTAAATAACAGTTCCCGTTGTTTGCAAAACTTTTATGTTCTTTCGGTTCTTTAAATTAATTCAAGTCTTCCAAAATTTTCTTTAATTTGACTAACTGCCCTTCCCAATTTTCTTTTTTGTTTTTTTCTTTCTCAACGATTTCTTTGGGCGCGTTATTTACAAATTTTTCGTTAGAAAGTTTTTTCTCAACGCCCTTCAAAGCATTTTCCAGCCGGTTAATTTCTTTTTCGATCCTTGCACGTTCAACATCCAAATCAATTACTCCGGCAAGCGGAACGAAGATATCGCAGTTTTTAACCACAGCCGATGCGCTTTGAGCGGGTTTTGTCAGAGCAGGATCAACCGTAAGTTCGTTTATTTTCGCAAGCGATTTTATATAAACGTGACTTTCCTCTTTTAAGGAATCCGTTTTCAATAACACATCAATTTTCTTGGAAGGCGGAATGGACAACTCGCCTCTTATGTTTCTTATTGCAGTGATAATATTCTGCACAAACTCCATTTCCGCTTCTGCAGATTTGGAAATTTTAGATTCGTCGAATTCCGGAAATGCGGAAACAGAGATACTTTCGCCTTCGGCTCTTTCGGATATCAAATGCCACAATTCTTCCGTTATAAACGGCATAAAAGGATGAGCAAGTTTAAGCGATTCTTCGAAAAGAACAAGCGCACGCGATAATGCAGCTGATTTTACTTCTTCGTTACCGGAATAAAATTTAACTTTGCTCAATTCCAAGAACCAATCGCAGAAGTCATTCCAAATATAGGAATAGATAACCCGCGCGGCTCCGGTAATATCAAAGCGTTCCAATGCATCTTCGAATTGTTTTACTGCGTTTTGGAAACGTGAAGTTATCCATTCGTCAATAAAATCAATATGTTTATCGATTAACGAATCATCCGTTTCGATTTGTTGAGCGTTCATCAACAGAAACCGCCCGGCATTCCAAATTTTGTTTGCAAAGTTTCTGCCCAACTCGGTTTTATCGGTACTGAATAGAACATCTTGCCCCAAAGGAGCGATATAATTAATCGTAAACCTTAAAGCATCGGCGCCGTAATCTTTAATTACGTCCAGCGGATCCGGAGAATTGCCGAGCGATTTGCTCATTTTTCTTCCTTGAACATCGCGGATAATACTTGTAAAGTATACGTCTTTGAAGGGGATTTCGTGCATGAATTCCATTCCCGCCATAATCATTCGCGCTACCCAGAAGAAAATTATATCGGGACCCGTAACAAGCAAGTCGGTCGGATAATAATAATCCTGATCTTCCTTCGTCGTAAAAACATCTTGCGCCCACAACCAACTGGAAGCCCATGTATCCAAAACGTCTTCGTCTTGTCGCCAGTTTTCTATGTCTTCAGGCGGCTCAACGTCGCAATAAATTTCTTTGGTTTCTTTATGATACCAAACCGGAATTCTGTGTCCCCACCAAAGCTGTCGGGAAATGCACCAATCTTTAATATTGGTCATCCAATGCTCGTAAGTTTTAACCCAATGCTGCGGATGAAATTTAATTTTGCCTTCGCGTACAACTTGTAAAGCCGGTTGGGCAAGACTATCCATTTTCATGAACCATTGTTCGGAAAGATAAGGTTCAATCGGAACATTGCCCCGCTCCGAATAACCGACGTTTGTTGTGTAGTCTTCTATTTTCTCCAGCAGACCTAACTCTTCGAACTTTTTAACAACCCGTTTTCTTACTTCGTATCTGTCCAAACCGCGTAAATCTTCGGGAACGTTTTCGTTGGTCGTTGCATCGGGATTAAAAATGTTGATAATTTCAAGGTTGTGGCGTTGACCCATTTCGTAATCGTTAACATCGTGAGCGGGAGTAACTTTAACCGCGCCGGTACCGAATTCTATATCGACGTATTCATCGGCAAATATTGGTATTTCACGGTTTACTATGGGCAGAATAACTTTTTTACCGACCAAATGTTTATAACGTTCGTCTTTCGGATTTACTGCAACTCCTGTATCGCCGAGCATTGTTTCGGGTCGCGTTGTAGCAACAACCAAAAATTCATCGCTGTCTTTTACGGGATATTTGAAATACCAAAGTTTTCCTTGAACGGTTTTGTAAATCACCTCTTCGTCGGAAATAGCCGATTTGGAAGCGGGATCCCAGTTTACCAATCTATAACCTCTGTAAATCAATCCTTTTTTGTAAAGCTTAACAAAAGCTTCAATCACTTTTCTGTAATAGTGATCGTCCATCGTAAAACGTTCGCGTTTCCAATCGCAGCTCACTCCCAACTTCCGTAATTGCGTGGTTATGATATTTCCGTATTTTTCTTTCCATTCCCAGCAATATTTTAGAAATTCTTCCCTACCGATTTCATATTTATCTATTCCTTGTTCTTTTAAATACTTAACTACTTTCGTTTCTGTAGCAATAGAAGCGTGATCGGTTCCCGGCACCCAAAGAGCATTAAATCCTTTCATCCGTTTGTAGCGGATATACAAATCTTGAATGGAATTGTTAAGAATGTGTCCCATTGTAAGCATGCCGGTAATGTTCGGCGGGGGAATTACAATCGTGTAAGGGACTTTCGATTCGTCCGGCTCTGAATGATATAAATCGTGATCTTCCCAATACTTATACCATTTGTCTTCAACTTCATTCGGATTATATGCTTTTGGAATATCCGTTAACTTTTTTACTTTCATTTTTCGCTCGAAATTTTTCTCATTGAATTTGCAAATATAAAAAAATCGGAGTTTGGATGTTCACATCATTCTTTGCAGAAATAAAATTCCGATTATCTTTAATTTTTAATTATTTAACTTTCTTTAACCGGTTTATTACTTATTTCGATATGTTGATATAAAATTCCCCCAATAATAAAAATCAATCCGATTATTGAAGAAGGCAGAATTTTTTCATTTAAAATAAGCGCTATAAAAATCAACGAAATAAACGGCGAAAGGTAAGCCAGAGTTGATGTTTTAGCTTTATCTTTACTTAATTGCAATCCTTTCATCCAAAGGAAAAAGGTAATCCCCATTTCGAAAAGTCCTACGTAAACAGCGCCAAGCAAAAAAGTTGCGTCTTTAATTTCAAACGAATCGAAGAGTAAAATGTAAATTCCCGAATAAATACAGCCGGTTAAAAATGCCGCGAACAACTTTACGGAACTATCGCGTTCATCTTTCAGATTCAGAATCCAAAAAGTAGCCCAAATTAACGAACTGCCGGTTGCCAATATTACTCCGTAAAGATTATGAAACTCGAGTGAAAAAATTTTTCCCCGCGTGGAAATTATTAACACTCCGGCGAACGAAATTATCAATCCCGTTAATGTTTTAACGGTCAATTTATGTTTAAGAAATAAGGAAGCAAATACCGCGATAGCAATCGGCCAAGTGTAATTCAACGCTTGTGCCTCTTGCGCGGGCAACAAAGAATAAGCTTTGAACAACACAAGGTAATAAAGAAACGGATTAATAAAACCGAGAAGTAAATTTCTTTTTATATTCTCGCCTTGGAAAAGCATACTTAATTGTTTGCGGGAATTTCTCAAAGCAATTAAAAACAAAACCACCGAGCTCGTAAACGAAGCATAAAACAACAATTGAATATAATTCATTCCCTTAAGCGAAAGCTTAAATGCCGTTGCCACGGTTGACCAAAGCAGAACGGCGGCAACAGCGTAAAGAAAAGCTTTTGTATTTTCCGGAATCAATTTCATTCGCAAACAGCATACAATTGGAAATAAATTATTTGTTAAAGTTAGTTTTTCTTATTATTTATTGCCCGATTAATTTTAATAAAGAAAATCCGGAATGGACTTACTCGATCCCAAAGATTTGCTGAAACCCCGAAATATGCTAAGGCTTTATTCCATCGGAGCATTTCCTATGGCCGACGAGAACGGTCAGATAAATTGGTATCTGCCGGAAATCCGTACTATCATTCCGCTCGATAATTATAACGTTCCCCGCTCGTTAAGAAAATTCATGGAGAAAGCGGATTTCAAATACGAATTCGACAAAAACATACTCGGCGTAATCAGAGTTTGCGCATCGCGTGAACATACGTGGATTTCGGAAGAATTGATAGAAGCATACAAAGGCTTAATTGATACCGGAAATATTCACTCAGTTGAAGTTTACCAAAAAAATAAGTTGGTCGGCGGTCTTTACGGCGTAACGTATAAAGGCGCGTTTTTCGGTGAATCGATGTTTTCCAAAGTATCTCAAGCATCCAAATCGGCTTTGGTAATATTAATCAAACATCTGAAAAAACAAGGTTTTGTGTTACTCGACGTGCAATTCCAAACCGAGCATTTGAAAATGTTCGGCGCAACGGAAATCAGCTTCAAAGAATTCGAAAACCTTTTGGAAAAAGCTTATGAGAGAGACGTAATGTTTTAGATATAAATTTTTATAATTATAAAACAAAAGACTTTAACATATTTTTCCGGTTTGCCGGAACTTTGCCCGCAAAGTTATTTGTTCTACAAGTAAATCCGGATACTTCGATTACAATTTTCGAAACTTCCGCTTCCCTACTCCTTTTTCAAATCGAATTCTTTTTCCGCTTTCGCCTCTTGTTCGGAAATTAAATCTTTTACATCAAAGACCAGTTTATATTTTCCTTCGTCGAAATTAGAACCTAAAGCAATTTGCGATTCTATTTTCACTTCGTCCGATTCGTCTTTGGTTATTTCTTCAATCGTGCCCAAATCGATTTGTTTAATGGTGTCACCTTTCGGAGTAACCAAATCGACTTGATAAAACAAATTTACCGTAAAGCTTTCACCGTTTTCCGTTTTCTTAAAGTTTTCGGCAAATACCGTGGCTGTTACTTCCCAAGAATCTTCAACGTAAAATGCAAAGACTTCGGGATTTTTTAATTCTAATTTCTCTTCTTTTTTCGAGCAGGAAATCAGAAGAATTACCGGAATTAAAATCACAAATAATTTTCTCATAAGTACTCCGCTAAAAAAACGCCGGTCTTAATTAATAAAACCGGCGCTAGTATTTTAATTATTCTTTTTGAAATCGCTCATGAATTGAACCAAATCTTCCACGCCTTTTTTGGGGAAAGCGTTATAAATTGACGCACGCAAACCTCCGACGGAACGGTGCCCTTTCAAACCGACAAAGCCTTTGGCTGTCGCTTCTTCAATAAATTTCTTTTCAAGTTCTTCCGAGTGCATTCTGAAAGTTACGTTCATCAACGAACGGTCTTCTTTTGCCGCAGTGCCCCGGTAATAACCGTCGCTTTCGTCAATAAAATTATAAAGTATCTCCGCTTTTTCAACGTTTCTTTTATACATTACATCCAATCCGCCCATATTCAAAAGCCATTTGTAAACCAGTCCGATTATATAAACCGTGTAAGAAGGCGGAGTGTTGTAAAGTGAATTTTTACCCGCGTGAACACTGTAGTTAAGATAAGTATGCAATTCGTCGGATGAACGTTCCAACAAATCGTTTCTGATAATTACCAGAGTTGCTCCGGCGGGACCCATATTTTTTTGCGCACCGGCGTAAATCAATCCGTATTTGTTAACGTCGATTTTTTTATGCAAGATATCCGACGAAGCATCGCAGACAAGCGGAACATCGCCAACTTCCGGCTCGGATTTAAATTGAGTTCCGAATATTGTATTGTTTGAAGTAAAGTGAACGTAAGAAGCGTCATCGCTTAAATTAAATTGTTTGGGAATATAATTAAAATTTGAATCTTCGGAAGTAGCCGCAATGTTCACTTCGCCGACCCGCTTGGCTTCCTTAACTGCTTTTTTCGACCAAGCGCCGGTAACGATATAATCGGCTTTATTTTTAGGCGGCATTAAATTTAACGGAACCATTGAAAACTGAAGCGTTGCGCCGCCTTGCAAAAACAAGATGGTGTAATTATCCCCAATATCCAAAAGTTTACGCAAGTCGTTTTGCGCAGCAACAAAAATATCGTTGAAGTTTTTGGAACGGTGACTCATTTCCATCACCGACATTCCGGCTCCGGGATAAACAAGCAATTCTTCTTGAGCTTGTTTTAATACTTCTTCAGGCAATACGGCCGGACCCGCGCTGAAATTATAAACCCGTTTTTCCATTTTCGTTTTCCTTGTTTTAATTATTTTAATTTTAACTAAATTTCATGAACCAAAAGTCCGTCTCTCAATTTAGGTTCGAACCAAGTCGATTTTGGCGGCATCGTTTCCCCGGCGTTCGAAATGTTTATCAAGTCATCTACCGATACCGGATACATTGAAAATGCAACAGCCGCTTTTCCTTCGTTTACCAGTCTTTCCAATTCTTCCGTGCCCCTTATTCCGCCGATAAAATCAATTTTATCGCTTGTTCTCGGGTCTTCAATTCCTAAAACGGGATTCAACAAATAATTTTGCAGAATGCTTACATCCAAATTTTCTCCCACTGTTTTACCTTCTTTTACGTTTTCGTTCGGTTTTAACAAATACCATTGTTTATTCAAATACATCCCGATAGATATCCGTTCGGCAGGCGAAGGATTTTCGGTCGGTTCCACCGTAAAATTTTGTTTTACTTTTTCTAAAAATTGTTCTTCCGTATTACCGTTCAAATCAAACACAACCCTGTTGTAAGGCAGAATCTTCAATTGTTCGGCGGGAAACAAAACGGCAAGGAAATAATTATATTCTTCTTCACCCGTGTGATTTTTATTTTTCTCCGCCATAACTTTTTGAGCGCGGGCTGCGCTTGCCGCGCGATGGTGTCCGTCCGCAATATATAACTTATCCACATTAGCAATTTCGGAGACGATGAGTTCATTATATTCATCGGGAAGAACCCAAACCGTATGTGTAACCGAATCGTTTGCGGTGAAATTATACAAAGGTTCTTGTTCTTTCATGGTTTTATTAACGACTTCGTTGATTTTTTCAACTCCTTTGTATGTTAAAAATACCGCGCCGGTTTGAGCTTTCGTTGTAACTATATGATTTGTTCTGTCGTCTTCTTTTACTTTCCGTGTTTTTTCATGTTTCATTATTATATCGTTGTTGTAATCTTCAACGGAAAAAGTAGCCGCAATACCGACTTGCTCTTGTTCTCCCCAAACAAGTTTGTAAAGATAGAAATGCGGATTCTCATCTTGAAGCATTGGCGCTTCTTTCTTTAGTCTTTCGTAATTTTCTTTTGCCTTTTCATAAACTTTTTTATCGTAAGGATCAACTTTCTCGTCAAGCTCTATTTCCGAACGCGTAACTCTTAAAAAATTTATCGGGTTTCCTTTTGCCAATTCCGCTGCTTCGCGTCTGTTAACTACATCGTAAGGAACGCTTGCAACAAGGTGGGCAACTTCTGGATCGGGTCTTACTGCGTTGAAAGGTCTTATAACCGCCATACTCACTCCTTTGGTATAATTAAAAATTCAGTTGAATATTTCAAACAAACAAAATTTTATATCAGTAAATCTACATTTTTATAAGAGATAAACAAGTGTTATTTCTTAAAAGAAAAGACTAAAAAAGAAAAGGATTTTCAATCGTTTGGGGAAGATAGTTTTAATAATCTAAAATATAATACTATTCAATTATTGAATATTTAACATCTTTGGTGATTTTACTTTCTTCATCGCTAATTCACAATAGCTATGCAAATCAAGTGTAAAATAATTACGGAATGATTAAATAAAAGCTTTCCGCACTAAAAATCATTCCAAATAACCGTTATTTAGCTTAAACTTTGTAAAATATTTTAAATTCACTATTTTAGCAAAAAGCATTCCAAACTTTATGAACAGTAAATTTCTCGATATAGACGGGATTTTAGTTTCCCGGGAACTTTTGGAGCGCAAATTTGTTTGTGATCTCGCAAAGTGTAAAGGCGCATGTTGCACGATGGAAAGCGATTACGGTGCGCCGTTGCTTGAAGATGAAATCGAACAAATTACACCGATTTTGGACAAAGTATTTAAATATTTACCGCAAGAAAGTGTTGAAGAAATTAGAAAAAACGGATTTTGGGAAAAGAAAGAAGGAACTTTACTCGTAAAATCGATAAACAGAAGAGATTGCGTTTTTGTTTATTACGAAGGTGATATTGCTAAATGTGCTATAGAGAAAGCATACAATGAAAACGAGGTTGATTTTCCCAAGCCGATTTCATGTCACCTTTTTCCGGTTAGAGTTGCGGAATTCGGCGGACCCGTATTGAAATTTGAAGAATATACGGAGTGCAAGCCGGCGTTGGAAAAAGGTGAACGGGAAAACGTTAATGTGCTCGATTTTCTTAAAAATTCTATTATCAGAAGTTACGGTAAAACATTCTTCAAAAAAATACAGAAAGTAAACGGGAATTAAAAAATGTTATCGTTAAATCACAAATTATTACAAACACAAAAACTATCGCCACAGCAAATACAATATCAAAAGTTGTTGCAATTAAATACGCTTGCTCTCGAACAGCGGATTAAAACCGAACTCGAGCTAAATCCTATTTTGGAGGAAACTCAAACCGAAGAAATGGAATTGACGCTCGATCAGAAAGAAGATTCACCGGATGAAAAATCCGAAGAGACTGCAGAAGAAACAGCGGAAAAAACGGAAGATGAATTCGACGTTGAAGATTTTATGAACGACGCGGAACTCGAAGAAAACCGCATTAACCGCAGTCCGGACGACGAAGACAAAATTCAACCGGTTACGCCCGTTCGCGTTTCATTGCAAGAAAGGTTAATCGAACAATTACACGAGCTTGATTTACCGGAAGAACAAATTATATTGGGCGAAGTGATTATCAGCAGTCTGGATAAAGACGGATACTTTCGCGAAGATTTGGAAAAAATAGTTGAGGACTTAAAATTATTTGAGCACATTGAAGTTTCGCTGGAAGATGCGGAAAAAGTTTTGAAGATGATTCAAACACTCGAGCCGGTAGGTATTGCCGCACGAAATTTGCAAGAATGCCTTCTGGTGCAAATCCGTAATTCTTCGTATGATCCGTATTACTCGTATCTCGCAGAAAAAATATTAAGCGAACATTACGATGACTTTGTGAACAAAAGGTTTAACGTAATTCAAGAGAAAATGGAACTAAGTCGGGATACGCTGAAAGCAACGCTGGATTTGATTCAAAAACTTAATCCCAAACCCGGCGCAGGCTCTATCGATACGCCGGAAGCAAATCAAATCACCCCGGATTTTATAATTGAGAAAGTTGACGATAACTACATAATTACACTCAACGACAGAGGAGTGCCTTCGGTTACAATCAGTAAAACTTACCTTGAAATGTTGAACAGCAAAAAACGGAAGCGCAAAATAAACAAACGGGAAAAAGAAACTCATAAATTTCTCCGCGAAAAATTCGAGTCGGCAAAATGGTTTATCGCTTCTATTCAACAGCGAAGGGAAACGTTGATGAAAATTATGCGGGCTATCGTAGAAAAACAATACGACTTCTTCGAATACGGTCCAAAAGCACTAAAACCAATGATATACAAAGACATTGCCGACGAAATCGGAATGGATATTTCCACTATCAGCCGCGTGGTTAACGGTAAATACGTTCAAAGCCCCGTCGGTATCCACGAATTGAAATATTTCTTCAGCGAAGGATTAACAACCGATTCGGGAAGCGAAATCTCCAACAAACACATTAAGGAATTAATAAAAGAGATAATCGATAACGAACCGAAAAACATGCCCTACAGCGACGACAAAATCGCGAAAATGCTTAAGGAAAAAGGCATTCATATTGCCAGGCGAACCGTTGCTAAATACAGGGAACAAATGAAAATTCCCGTTGCGCGGTTAAGAAAGGAATTATGAATCTGTTATTTGACGGTATTGTTATTGTGGGACTTTTCGCAATTTTCGGTGTCTCGCATTCGGTTCTTGCATCCAACGGGGTGAAACGCCGGATTTTAGAGCAGTTCGGAAATAAGATAGCTTTTTACAGATTGTTTTATAATTTATTTTCCACCGTTGTGTTCTTTGCTATTTATTACTTCTCACCGAAACCGGATGTTTACATTTACGATTTGGATTATCCTTTCGATATAATAATCGTAATTTTACAGATTTTCGCCTTAATCGGATTTTTCTGGGCAGGCTCCTTTATCGACGTAAGAGAATTTCTGGGAATTAAACAAATACAACGGTATTTCAACGGAACTTACAATCCCGATGAATTGGACGAGCACCTTACTTTCATTGTTGAAGGACCGTTTAAATATAGCCGGCACCCGATTTACTTTTTCTCCATTTTGTTTTTAGGACTTCGACCGCAAATGGATTTTTTCTATTTCGTGTTTTTTCTCTCAATGGTCGCTTACTTCATAATCGGTTCCAAATTCGAAGAAAAGAAACTTATAGAAAGATTCGGTGTAAGATACATTAACTATAAAAAAACCGTACCGGCAATTGTTCCATACAAAATTTTTAACACAAAATACGAAACTTAAATAATGAACCCGATTAAACACTTCTTAATTTTACTGATTTTATTTCACGGTCTTACTTCCGCGCAAACCAAAAACAAAATACTTGCGAAAGCAGGCAACCGCGTGATAACCGAAAAGGAATTTATCGAACGTTTTGAATTTGTTCCGCAGCTTAACCGTAACCGGGCAAACACGGAAAAGAAAAAAGAAGAATTGCTCAAAACGATAATCGCCGAAAAACTTTTCGCTCAAGAAGCCGAAAGGGAACGGCTCGATACAACTGAAATAATGAAATATTCATTTCCGGCAATGGAAAAAATGTATATCAGAGATGCGCTTTACAAAAACGAAATCAAAAACAAAGTAGAAGTAAACCCGGCGAAAATAAAATCCGGGTTGAAAAAATATTATAAAGTTTTAAATGTAAATTACATTTATTCAAAGAACGAAAACGAAATCAAAGAAATTTACGAAAAACTTCTTGCCGGAGCCGCTTTCGATAGTTTGTTGAACGGTCGCACCGAATCTTTCAATCAACCTTACAAAGTTGAATACGGTAAAATGATGGAAGACGTTGAAGACACCCTTTACGCTTTGAAGCCCGGCGAATTTACCGCACCGGTTCAATCGCCCGACGGTTGGTACATTTTCAAATTGGAAAGCATCGAGCAAAAGCAAATTCCCGCAAACAAATCTTTTACCGCTATTGAACGGGAAGTGGAAAAAATTGAAAAAGAAAGAACTGAAGACCGCGTTTATCAAAATTACTACAGGAAATTTTTCGGGGACAAACAGGTTTCGGCAGACGGAACGATATTCTGGAGTTTAGTCGATAAACTTACAGCAGAACTTAAGAGAAACAAAAACTTAAACGGCTTGAACGATGGCGATAAAATCGTTTTCGACTCGAATAATTTACAAAATATCGAGAAAGCTTTCGGAGCCGATTCGCTGAACATGCCTTTCATTAAATTTCCGGGTAAGCCCGTAAGCTTGCGTCAATTTTTACGCGAATTCATGTTCGAAGGATTTTATTCTTTTTCAACTGATGCAAAAACAATTGCTTCCCAGTTAAACTCGAGAGTAAAAAGATTCATCGAAATGGAGTTGCTTGCACGGGAAGGATTAAAAAAAGGATTGAATTCTTCTCCTTCGGCGAAACCGTACATACAAATGTGGCGGGATAATTATTTGGCTCAATTATATAAACGGAAATTAATCCGCTCGGTCAACGTAACTGACGAAGAAGCAAAGGAAAAATATCTGCAAGAGAATAAAAAATTCAAACCGGTAAAAGAAGTAAATATTATCGAAATATTAACCGACAGCCTGGACGTAGTTGCGGAAATTTTGAAAAAACTGGACGAAGGGGCGGACATCCGAGAGCTTGCAAGAATTCACACCAAAAGAAAATGGACAAAAGACAAAGGCGGTGAATTCGGATTTTTTCCGGTAACCATGTACGGCGACTTGGGAAGAATTGCCGGCGAATTGGAAATCGGGGAAATTTACGGTCCGCTTGAACTCAACGAAGGATATTCAATTTTCAAAGTAATCGGCAAGCGTGAACCCGAAATTCAATCACCGGAGTCTTTTGAAAAAGTTAAACAAAAAATAAAACAACAACTGAAAGTACAAAAAACGGAAAAATTATTAACTGAAAAAGCTGTTGAATTGGCAAAAAAATACGGCGTTTCGGCGGATTTTCAAACGCTTAAATCCGTAAAAGTTAATAATCTTAATATGTTGGTTTATAAATATTTCGGATTCGGAGGCAGAATACTTGCTTTCCCCGTTACTCCGCCGTTTTATAAATGGTACGATAAATTCAAATCCGGGGAAAAAGTTCTGCCCTAATTTTTTGTAAGTTTGAACAAAGAATTAATTATTTTTCGGAAACAAATTTTAGAGGATAAATTGAAAGAAAAAGTAAGATCCACGACGATTATAGGGTTGATTCATAACGGCTCGGCGGCAATCGGCGGAGACGGACAGGTAACTCTTGGCAATACCGTCGTTAAGCACAATTCGGTTAAAATCCGGAAATTGCTAAACGGAAAAGTACTTACCGGTTTTGCGGGTTCCGCGGCAGATGCCTTTACGCTCTTGGGCAGATTCGAAGAAAAACTGGAACAGTACAGCGGTAATGTTAGTCGCGCCGTTGTTGAATTGGCAAAAGATTGGCGAATGGATAAATATCTGCGCCGTTTGGAAGCAATGCTGGCTGTTGTTTCGGAAGACAAAACATTTATAGTTTCGGGAAACGGAGATGTAATAGAACCGGACGATAACATAATCGCAATCGGTTCGGGTGGAATGTACGCGCTTGCCGCAGCTAAAATGCTGGTGAAATATTCCGACTTAAATGCCGAAGAAATTGTTCGCGAAGCTTTAAAAACCGCAGCGGATATTTGTATTTATACCAACGATAAAATTAACGTTGAGACAATAACGAAATAAGGTTTGAACATGAAAACTTATAAAATGGAAAATTTGACTCCAAGGCAAATTGTAAAAGAATTGAACAAATATATAATCGGGCAAGACGAAGCCAAACGCGCCGTTGCCATTGCTTTGCGTAACAGATGGCGAAGACAAATGGTTGACGAATCGATACGTGAAGAAATAATGCCGAATAATATAATTCTGATTGGACCGACAGGCGTAGGAAAAACCGAAATTGCAAGACGATTGGCAAAACTTACGGGCGCTCCGTTCTACAAGGTTGAAGCATCCAAATTTACCGAAGTAGGTTACGTCGGTAGAGACGTCGAATCGATGATAAGGGATTTAACCGACCTTGCCGTTAATATGGTTAAAGCGGAAAAAACCGAGTTGGTAAAAGAAAAGGCAAACAAACTTGCCGAAGAGAGAATACTCGATTTATTGATTCCGCCCGTTAAGCGTTCCGTTACTTCCGCAGGAGATAATTCCGAAGAAGTTCTCCAAAACGAAAAAACCCGTGAATGGATGAGAGAAAAGTTGCACAAAGGCGAGCTGGACGATAAGATGGTCGAATTTGATACCACGACCGGAGCCGTGGGAATGCAAGTTTTGGGACCTTTCGGAATGGACGACATGGGAATTAACATTCAAGAAATTGTAGGCAGCATAATGCCGAAAAAAAGAAAGAAGAGAAAAACAACGATTAAAGAAGCTAGGCGAATCCTATCGCAAGAAGAAGCTCAAAAACTAATCGATATGGAAGAAGTCCAGAAAGAAGCCATCCGCAGGGTGCAAGATTCCGGTATTGTTTTTATCGATGAGATAGATAAAGTTGCAGGTTCCGATAAATCGAAAAGCGGACCCGATGTTTCGCGCGAAGGAGTTCAGAGGGATTTATTACCGATCGTGGAAGGTTCTACCGTAAATACAAAATACGGTCCGGTTAAAACCGACCATATTTTATTTTTAGCTTCCGGCGCTTTCCATGTTGCCAAACCGTCTGATTTAATTCCGGAACTTCAAGGCCGTTTCCCGATAAGAGTCGAATTGAATAGTCTAACCGAAGAAGATTTTATTAAAATTCTTACTTTACCTGAAAACGCTTTGTTAAAACAATATGCGGCTTTGCTTAAAACCGAAGGCGTGGAAATTACATTTTCGGACGACGCCATCAGGGAAATTGCAAAAACCGCCACGCTGGTAAACGAAGAAGTTGAAAATATCGGAGCGCGCCGCCTTCATACAATTTTAACTACTTTGCTCGAAGATATCTTATTTAACGTTCCGGATGAAATTCCTTCCGATAAAATTGAAGTAACGGGCGAGATGGTTAAAGAAAAATTGGATAAAATTGTGAAGAACCGCGATTTGAGTAAATATATTCTGTAAATTTGTACAACGAAACTTATTGTTAAAAATCAACAACGAAATGAAAAAACCGGGCATTATAACCCGGTTTTTTGTTTAATAATTGCTTTTCAACATCCAAACCGCTTTTTCAAGCCATTGAACGAAATCGTCTGCCATGTTTACGGTAGTATTATCTTTTTCAATTCCGGCTAAATCGGAAGTATGACGTAATTCATTTGCCAAATACTCGAAATCTTTAATTAAACCGTTAACAACATCTTCCGTAGTGAAAGTGTTTTTCTCTTCTTCTTTGATAGCGGAATTTTCCAAATAATCTTTCATTGTGTTGAACGGCTTACCACCGAGTTGAAGAATTCTTTCGGCTATATCATCATATTGAACCGCGAAAAAACTGTAATATTCTTCGGTAACCCTGTGAATCTCGAAAAATTGCGGACCTTGAATATTCCAATGGTAGTTATGTAATTTAACGTACAATACCTGCACGTCGGAAAGGTTTTTGTTAAGCTGAGCGATTAATTTGTTTTCACCCATTTTCGTTCTCCTATTAAATTAGTTATTAAATATTATTTGCTATTAAGTAATAATTATTATTGATTATGTACAAAAAAAATGAGGCTGTCTCCAACCCGTCATGCTTTCCCTAATACTTTCGGGATCAGCATCTAATATTTTGAAAAAAGCTTAAAAATAGATCCCGAAACAAGTTCGGGATGACGATTTTTAAATTTGAGACAGCCCAAAAAATCACCCGCAAAAATTGCGGAGTATTAATTAAATGCTTTTCTTGCTGAAGTACCAGTCAACGTAATCGTAACCTTCGCTTGCTCTCTTTTCGGCTTCTTCTTGAGTTGCCGGCGGAGGAACGATAACTTTGTCGCCCGGATGCCAATTTTCCGGAGTAGCAACGCCGAATTTATCGCTTGTTTGAAGCGCTTCTACAACTCTAAGAATTTCATCGATACTTCTACCGTTTGTTAACGGATAATAAACCATTGCGCGTAAAATTCCTTTGTCGTCAATAACGAATACCGCTCTAACCGTAGAAGTATCCGCCGCCCCGGGATGAACCATTCCGTATAAAGTTGCTACTTTCATATCCAAATCGGCAATAACCGGGAAAGGAATTTCGACATCGAATTTTTCTTTAATATTTCTCACCCATGCCAAATGCGAATAAATACTGTCAATACTCAAACCGATTACTTGAGTGTTCAATTTCTTGAATTCATCGAATTTCTTAGCAAAAGCAATAAATTCCGTTGTGCATACTGGCGTAAAATCCGCCGGATGCGAAAACAATACAACCCATTGACCTTTGTAATCTGACAATTTAATTTCACCGTGAGTTGTTTTTGCTGTAAACTCCGGTGCCGGTTCATTTAATCTTGGCAAAGAAACAACTTGAGCTTGTTCTTCCATTTCTTCGTTTCTCCTATTTTTGTTTTTGTTTGTTAATTAATCAGTTTATCTAAAATAAGGGTTAATTCGATTCTTTTGCACGGCATTCGGAACAAATAACATTAAAGTGAATGCTGTAATCCAAAAGTTCGTTCCCTTGTAAAATATGCTCCGGTATTTTAATGGAATTTAATTCCGGATCCATCACATCAATTATTTTATTACACCTTACGCAAACCACGTGATGATGCGGTTCGGTAATCGGATCGTAACGGACGGAATTATGCAACGGAGTAACGACAGAAACAATTCCGTGTTTTTCGAATGTTTCGAGCGTTTTATAAACCGTAGCCAATGAAATCGTCGGATGTTCCGCTTTTATTTTTTTATATATGTCTTCCGGTCTGGGATGAGACTTATCATCCATTAAGGCTTTAAAGATGGAAAGCCTTTGCGGAGTTACGCTAAGTCCCAAAGTCCGGCATTTTTGTACGAAATTTTCTATTGCTGCTTGAGTTGTCATTCCACAACCATTATTAATTAATAATTATTATCCAATAATAATGATAATCGAAGAAAAAGTCAAGTTTTAAAGCAACTTTTTCTAATTTAAAACATCTCTAAAACAAAAGAACGGTAAGATTTGGATAAAAATTCGCAAAAAATAGTTCATTTTACCATCATTTATAACAAATTTAAGCGAAAAGTATACAACTATACTTTAAGAATGGTTTCAGACAAGAATTTATGCGAAGATATCGTTCAAAACGTATTTATGAAGCTTTTTGAAAATCTAGATTCGATAAGAAATAAAAACGGAATAAACAGTTGGATTTTTACGACTACAAGAAACGAGATTTACGGTTTTTTCAGAGAAAAGAAAATTAAAACCGACCGGCACGGAAAAGATAACTTGGAAAATATTTCTCAACCGTCAAAACTCGATTTGCTTTCAAGTTACGACATGAAAGAATTGAAAGAATTAATTCTTTCGGAATTGGATCAAATGCCCGCCGAACAAAAAGAAGTATACTTGTTAAAAGAATACGGCGGTCTTTCGTACAAAGAAATTGCAGGAATTTTAGGAATTGAAGTAAGTTTGGTTAAAAGCAGACTTTATAAAGTGCGTCAAAAATTAATTAACCAAATAGGTAATCTTATACTTTAGTAAAAAACAACAATGGCAAATAAAATGAACCAGGAAAAAATATTTTCGATAATCGACGAATATTTCGACGGCGAACTGACGAAGGAAGAGGAAATCTATTTGTTCACACAACTTTCCCGGAACGAAAAAGCCCGCGATTATTTCAAACGCAACAATGCGTTGAAAACGGCGCTACAATCTTCGGTTGAAGATTTCCCGGAAAACTTGGAGGTGAAAATTCTCAACTCTGTTTCCGGAACCAAGGGAATTAACGAAAATTATATTAAAAAATATCTGCCTGCCGGCGTTTTTGCTTTGCTCGCACTAATTCTTTCGCTTGTTTCGTTTTTCCTTTATTCACAAACCACAACTTACAAGGAAAAATTAGATGAGACGATTTGGCAGGTAAATCAACAGCAAAAAATGATACAACTTCTGTTTAACAGTCTGCCCACAACAGAAGTGAAGGGGCGACTAAAAAACCAGGTGATTGTAACACCAAAAATGTGAGGTAAAAAATGAAAAGGTATTTTATTGTTTTAATCTTAATACTAACCGTATTTTCTTGCGAAAGGAAAAAGGATTTTGAAATAATTAAACCAGTACAAACGAATTATCCTTTTGTTAACGGTTTACATTTTGCGGATAAAAACCAGGAACCGGAAGTTGATTCTTTAATTAATAAAATTAGAAAAATATTAAACGAAGATTTTGATCATACCGACAAAAGACCCGTAATGTTCGATTATGTTCTGTATGTAAATCCAAACGGGAAAATTGAAAAAATCGTTGTGCTGGAAAGCTTATCGGATAAGGTTGACAACCTGGTTGCCCAGACTGTTAAAAAATGGAAATTGCAACCACTCTTGGAAAAAAAACCTATCGGTTCCAGAACGGAACTTAAATTCGGGTTTGTCAAATCAGGAGATAAATATAAACTCTTCATCGATTACAGGAATCCGCTTATGCGATACGTAAACCTTCCGAACGATACTTATCAAATTTCTGCCGAACAAATGCCCGAACCCGTAGGTGGATTAAAAGCCATTCAAGAAAAAGTTGTTTATCCAGAATTGGCAAGAAAAGCCGGAATAGAAGGCAGGGTTTTCGTAAAAGCATATATTAATGAAAAAGGTATCGTGGAAAAAACAGAAATATTAAAAGGAATAGGAGCAGGTTGCGACGAAGCCGCGATGAAAGCGGTAAAAGAAACAAAGTTTATTCCCGCGAAACAGCGAGGAAAACCCTTGAAAGTGCAGGTTTCGGTTCCAATATTATTTAAACTCTCAAACGGGGAAGAAAGCAAAAAGAAAAATTAACACATCTCCCTTCGATGCAAAATTAAAACCGCTACAATTCCGTTGTGGCGGTTTTCACTCCCACATAACGGATTACGCTTGCTTTACCTTTGTGTCCGGCGCTCTCTTCCAACTCAACAATATATTTGCCGAATTTTTCAATATCCAAATCTTGAAAATCGGTGTAAACATCTTCCAGCGAATATAATAAATCTATGTTGCGCGGACCGCCGGTTCCGTATTTCAACTGATCTTTATCGAACACTTCCATTATAATCCTTCCGCCCGCCTTTAGCGAACCGATCGCTTTACCGTGAACTTTTTTTCTCAATTCTTCGGGCAAATGCAAAAAAACTATTACAACCAAATCATAATAATTTTCGCGGGGAGAGAAGTTTTCCAGGTTTTCAAGAGTATAATTTATTTCCACATTGTTTTTCTCGGCAAGGGCAAGCGCTTTTTTACGTCCTTCTGCGCTGTAATCCACGGCATCAACTTGCCAACCGAGTTTTGCCGCGTAAACCGAATTGCGTCCTTCACCTTCACCCAAGAATAAAGCTTTGCCCGGCGCAAGTTTATCTATTTCTTCTTTGAAGAATGTGTTCGGCTCGGTTCCGTAGAAATACTCATCTGCCGAGAACCTTTCGTCCCAAAAGTTTTTCATTTTTTAAACGGATTTCTAAATGGATTTTTTAAGATAAATAAAAGATTCAAAACTAAACAACAACGGTAAAAAATTAATATCCAAATTCGTTGCCGATAAATTCGGCTTCGTTAAAATCGCTTAAATAATCTTCGCGCATTAAATTATTATTTTCTATAATTTCTTGCGCAAGTTGCTTGTATGCAATCGAAATTTTGGCGTGTGGATATTTAAGAATTACCGGTGTTTGATAAAACGTGGAATCCTCAGCCGAAGTATTTTTAGGAATGGCGGTTGTCAACATAAAATTGGGGTACAATTTATATAGTTCTTTTTTCACTTTGAGGGAGGCGCGCGTGTTATATTCGTACATTGTTAATAAAATTCCCTCAACTTTAAGTTTATTGTTAGACGTTTCGGAAACTTTAACCACGTGTTCTACCATTCTGCTTACCGCATCAACCGAATAAAAACTGGATTTAACCGGAATCAAAACCGAATCGGCAAGATTTAATACGTTGGAAGTTAAACCGACCAAATTCGGAGCGCAATCGATAATAACAAAATCGTAATCGGGAAAATTTTTAGGGAAAATATTTCTCAGCATAAAAGCATCAAAGCTTATATCGGCCAAGAATAATTCTTCTTCGAATGAAATTTTTCTGAACGGAATTATATCCAAATTGGGAATTTCCGTTGAATTAACAATTTCTTCGAATTTAACGATAAAATTCAGTGCATCGTAAAGTGTTCCCACACTTTTATAATCGTTTACACCGAAAGACAAGGCTACATGATTAGAAGTATCCGTATCAATCAAAAGTGTTTTCTTGTTATTTTGTGCTAATGCGAGGGCTAAATTGACGGCTGTAGTTGTTTTTCCTACGCCGCCTTTCGGCGAAGAAACGGCAATAACTTTTCCCATAAAATTCCCTTTGTGAATAATACTCCCAAAATTAACGGGCAAGTTAACAAAAAATTTTGGATTTTTCTGTAACAAAGATTGTTATTTTTGCTATTTTAGATACGAAAATCAGTTGTATTAAATTAGTGGCGCCGGGAAAGATTATACGCCTAATTTAATTTGGAACGGAACCCAATTTAAAAAAGTAAAAGGGTAGCAGGGGTTTTGGTTTGTTGAAATGTTGAGTATTTTTAAATTAAAGAAATTATTTTTTTTGACAAATGATTATTGATACATCAAAAATCGTGGTTATAGGAGACCGGGTACTGATTAAACCCGAAGAAGATTTGGAAAAAACCAACAGCGGTTTATATCTCCCGCCTGGCGTTAAGGAACGGGAAAAAGTTCAAGGCGGATATGTTTTAAAAGTGGGTCCAGGTTACCCTATTGCAAATCCTTCAGAAGACGATGAACCTTGGAAAGAAAACAATTCAAGTAAATTCATTCCGCTGCAAGTTCAAGACGGTGATTTTGCCCTTTATCTTAAACGCGACGCCGTAGAACTTGAACTCGAAAATAAAAAACTGGTAATTGTTCCCCAATCTGCAATATTAATGGTTCTGCGGGACGAAGATTTATTGAACTTCTAATCTTTTCAACTCTATATTTTTTAACAAATTATTTTTATATTTCCCGCAATAATTTTTAATTTAGGTGAAAATGGAAGAACGATTCGAACAATTTCTAAAGGAAATTACCGGGAAAATCATACCCCTTACAAGAGATGCCCACATTGCATATTTCAACGCATCGATCAGCGGAAAACCGGAGGATTATCAAAAAGCCTCGGATCTCGAGTTAAAACTAAGTAAAATTTACTCCGATAAAAACACTTTTAACGAGTTGAAAGATTTTAAGGAAAAGAAAGATGAAATGGAAGATCTTTTCTTAAAACGACAGCTCGATTTACTTTATAATACATATCTTTCCCATCAAATGAACGAAAGCCTTCTGGAAGAAATAATTAAACTTTCGACAGAAGTAGAAAAAAAATTCGCCACTTACCGCGCTTCGTTAAACGGAGAAAAATTAACCGATAACCAAATAGATGAAATTCTCGAAAATTCAACCGACTCGGTTAAACTCGAAAAAACATGGAAAGCAAGTAAGAAAATAGGCGAAGAAATTGTTAACGATGTTTTAACCTTGGTAAGCTTACGGAACCGCGGTGCCCGCGAGCTCGGTTTTCCCAATTATTTCGAAATGAGTTTGGAATTAAATGAACAAAATTCCGATGACATCTTAAAAATTTTCGATGTACTCGATTCGAAAATCTCAGGAGAATTCGAAAAAATCAAATCGAAAATAGACGAGCATCTTTCGAGACGGTTACATCTTTCTCCCGAAAAATTAATGCCTTGGCATTATCAGGATAAATTTTTTCAACTCGGTCCCAAAATTCACAATGTAGATTTGGATAAATATTTCGAAGATAAAGACATCGTTGAACTTTCCAGAAAATTTTACAACGGGTTGGATTTAAACATCGACGATATTTTGAAAAACAGCGATTTATATGAGAAGGAAGGGAAATACCAACACGCTTATTGCACGGATATTGACAGAAGCGGCGATGTAAGGATTTTGTGTAACATTAAACCTAATTATAAATGGATGGGAACGATGTTGCACGAATTGGGTCATGCCGTTTACGATAAGTACATTAATCCGGATTTACCTTGGTTGCTACGAACCCATTCACATATTTTTACAACGGAAGCAATTGCAATGCTTTTCGGCAGGTTTGCGTCAAACCCCGAATGGTTAAAAGACATGGACATTGCACCCGAAAGTGAAATTGAGTCCGTTGCGGACGAATGCATCGAATCACTTAAAACCGAACAAATTATCTTTTCAAGATGGGTGCAAGTTGTCTTCCGGTTCGAAAAAGAAATGTATGCAAATCCGGAGCAAGAACTTAACGCTTTGTGGTGGGAACTTGTAGGGAAATATCAAAAACTACGAAAACCCGAAGGAAGGGATAAACCCGATTGGGCGGCAAAAATTCACATTTCACTTTATCCGGCATATTACCATAATTACATGCTCGGCGAACTTCTCGCTTCCCAATTGTATTATTACATTAAAGATAAAGTATTAAAGCAACCGGAAAAGAAAACCGTCAGCTTCGTCGGTGAAAAAGACGTAGGAAATTATTTGAAAAATCTGTTTTTCAATTACGGTGCGGTTTATCCGTGGAATGAACTTATACGTAAATCAACCGGCGAGGGTTTGAATCCGCAATATTACGCGGCACAGTTTGTAGAAAACGGTCGCAACAAATAGTCCGCAAGCCCCATTTCTTTGTACTACTTTGCAGTAACCACTTTGCAATCCGGTTAATGCACAAGTGATTCGCGCATTTACAGAAAACGCAAACAATTTCTAATTATAAAACACAGCCGATAAATATCCCACCACTTCGGAAGTATCGCCGGTAGTTTCCCCCGAATCGTTTCTGTAAATAACTTCGGAGTTACCAACGTTTTTCAAACCGAGCGCTTTCATCGTGGAAACGATACCGCCGCCGCCACAAGCTTCGCATGTTCTTCTTTCCAAATCGTTTTGTAATCCTTCGTAATCAAAATCGTTTATTCTTTTTTCCACACGCGAATCCAGAATTTCGGCTTCTTCGCGCGGATAAAAATGGGAAAGATCGGAACTGGCAACAATCAATGTATCTTCATCTGTGTACTCGGCAAGTTTACTCGCAAGTTCATCAACGAAAATCCGGCTTTGATCTCCCATAACAACCGGCAAAAGTTTAAAATCTTTTAATACTGTTTGCAAAAAGGGTAGTTGCACTTCCAAAGCGTGTTCGGCTCTATGACCTTGAACCCCGGCAAAAATTGTTTTACTGTTGTTAATTAATTTCTCGCGCAAATCCTTATCAACTTCAATTATTCCAAGCGGAGTTTCGTATGCATCGCCGCTGTAAATTGATATACCTGGAAAGTATTCTCTGTGACTCGGTGAAATAACAACCACCGTTTTGTATTCTTTGTCCGCAATTGTATTATAACCGTAAGCCGCTGTTTTGCCCGAATAAACATACCCCGCATGCGGTGCAACAATTCCGTAAACTTTGTCGTACCTTTTTTCCGGCTTGTAAATATCGAGCAACAATCTTACTTCTTTTTCCAATTGTTCTCTATCGCCCGGATAAAACATTCCGGCAACAGCAGGTTTCCTAACTATGCTCATGTTTCACCCCCACTTCTTTTTCGGAAAAAACTTCCGCAGTAAACAAACTAATTTTAAGTTGCTTTTGTTTCCAACAATCGCCGTACAGACCTGCTTTTTCACAAAGTGCGCTTAAAAATTGTTCTTTGTTCATGTTATGTTCAATAGGAACTTGCGGAAGCAATAAAGCCCTTCTTCCCGGTTCTTCCAGAATTAAACCGTGTTTACCGACAATTATATCATCGTATGAATTCATCGGGAATGGTTCCGATAAAATCGATATTTCAATGTCCACCAAATCAACTTCGTTTTCGGAAAGCGGAGGAAATCTCGGATCGTTAATTGCGGCGCTGATTGCGGCATCGCAAACGGTTTCGTACAAAGGCTTATCGGAAACAATATATCCGATACAACCGCGCAATTTTTTATTGATTGTAAGTGTTACGAACGCACCGAGGTGTTTAGCAAGAACGGGATATTTTTGGTAATCGGGCGGTGGAATTTTTTCTCCTGTAAAAATCGATTCAATGGATTTTCGTGCGGCGTTAAGGAGAATTTTACGTTCTTCAATATTTGTCAATGCCATATTTACCCCCAATATTATTTTTGCTTAATCCAAAATCATAATAATAAAAACCAACTCAAAGGTAAATAGATTACACGTCTATTATCGTTAAATTCAGGTTGATTTATTTTGGAGTTAATTAAAACACCATATCTGTAATTACCGAATGCTTTTATTTGTCCGTTTTTAAATTTTCCAATACCAATTTCTAACAAAACGGGCAAATCCAAAGATTCGATAACAAAATCAGGATTTTTTCCACCCCCGTAACCGTAACTTATCATACCCTCGGATAAATTGCGTTTTAAATACATAGCAACTATATCTTCGTATAATTTAGCTTTTAACAATGAATGTAATTTTTCACCATAAATACGGCTATAAAGAGCGTGCCTTAATGACGGAGACATGAAGAAAACTTTTTTGGAAATGCCCGTTCTAGATTTAATTCCACCGTATGGTAAAAATACATTTAATATTTCCGCATTATTTAATGAAACAATAATCTTTTCAATTTCTTTTTCTTTAATTCTAAAATCTTTTGACAAAGACTGAAAATTAATTTCATCACTCAAAACCAACCGGAATAAAATCCGGTTTATTGTTTCATAGTATTCAATGCCCGGTATCGAAATATCTTTAAATAAAATTCTGTCGAATAATCCCAAAACTCTTTCAATAATCAACGTTCTATTTGAAATAGGTAAAAATCTGGCAATGTTATGATAACTGATATATTCGTCTATTAAATAAGTTACATTTTTCCCCAACACAATTTCCGAAGTATCTAAATATGTCTTGATAGTGTTGCTTATTCTTTTAATTTTTGATTTTATATCCGGATATTTCTCACTGAAAAAAATATAGCTGTTTAGTTTATTGGTTAATTCTCTTGGAGGGAAAATAATTTTTTCGCTTTTTTCAAACCAAGATTTCACCAGAATGAATTCGGAAAAACTGAAAGGAAAAATTTTAATCACAGTCCATCTTGAAGCCAAATCCGAGCTGCTATGCAAAAGCAAGGCGGAACTACCTGTAGCAATAACAAAAATTTTTTTACCCTTTTCATATAAAATTTTCAAATCCTTTTGCCATCCTTCCGTTTCGTGGACCTCATCGATCAGAAGCATAAAACTTTCTTTAAGAGAATTGAGAGAACATTTAAATATCTCCTTTTCGAAGATATTTATGATATCAAAAAGATTAGCTTCCAATCTGTTTAAATCATCAATACTTATAAAATATATATTGGTAGTATGATTATTGTAAACGTAATTTGCCGTTTGCCACATTAAAGTGGTTTTACCCACTCCTCTTAAACCGGAAAGGGCAATCATCCGGGGATGTTTCCCTTTTTGAAAAAAATCCCCGGCGTATTTTCTCAGTAAAACAAAAGCGTCTCTTGTAGGAAGTTTTTCGCCACGTTCGTCTTTAATTTCGCTTGCCAGTCTTGATTTGGTTATTTTATTATTTTTAATATATTCAAGCAATGGATTCATTTTTAAACATTAATATTTAAATATTTATAACCTATAAAATTATGATTAGTATTTCTGCAGTTTTATTTCAAAAATAACAACTTCGCGTTTTTCTATTAATACAATTACCCAATTTTTATAGCAAAAGAACGAATCGGGTGCGTAAGCATTTGTATTTGTATTAAGTATAGCCGAATATTTTTCTTCACCCGTGGTAATATCCGTAACATAAAATTTATTTGTTAAGTTATCGTCTCCGGTTTTCGCATGAAAATTAAAAAGCAACAAATCTTTTATAACGGCAAATTCAACATTACCGGAATATTCCGAATTTCCCAATCTCAATTTGATAATTTCTTTTATACTATCATCTATATACGAATTTTTTTCGTCAAAATTTTCGGTAAAAACATAATCTCCGTAATCGGTTTCTTCTTCCGCCAGGTTTTTTAATCTGGTTAAATCATTCGCATCTGTCTCAAGTTCGCTGACTATCTCACCGCTTTTATAATCTAAAATAAAGAATTTGTTCCCTTCAAACAATTCTTTTGATGCGTAAAGTTTATCTTTATAAATAAACAGAAAGGTAAATTCCATTGTTTGCCAAAGTATTTTTTGAGTATTGATATCGAAAGCAATAATTTCGCGGTGACCCGGCAGGTCGGGTTTTACAAAGTGGTGAAAGAATATAATATCGTCGTGAATTTTCTCAATGCCTATCCAATACTTTTCTTCGAACTGAAATTTCTTGAAAAGCTCTTTGCCGGTATGCAGATCCACGCAACTAAAAAAAACTTCTTTTTTATCCGTATCTCGTGTTTCAATTACGAGTTTATCCGAATCCGTAATTAAAAGTCGCCAAATCTGATTTCCGTCGCTGAATTTAAAGTGTTTATTAAAATCCATTTTCTATCAACTTATCGGTTTAAATCTTGCTGTAAAATGTCTTAACATCGGGGCTTCGTAAACAATTTCGTATCCTTTTAATCTATCCCGGTTTTCGTATGCTTCAATTAAGACTTCGGCAACGTAATCTATATGACTTTGCGTATAAACGCGGCGCGGAATTGCAAGTCGCACCAATTCCATCGGCGGAGAGATAAGTTCTCCGGTTTCGGGATGATACTTACCGAACATCACACTTCCGATTTCAACGGCACGCACACCGCCGCTAATGTAAATTTCGCAGACTATTGATTGGCCGGGATATTGATTAGGCGGAACATGGGGCAAAAATCTTTTTGCATCAATATAAATCGCATGTCCGCCAGGCGGTTCGATAATGGGAATTCCCGCTTCCAAAATTTTTTCCCCGAGATATTCGGTGCTTCTGATTCTATACTGCAAATAATGTTCGTCCAAAACTTCTTCAAGCCCTTGGGCAACGGCTTCCAAATCCCTTCCGGCAAGTCCGCCGTAGGTCGGGAATCCTTCCGTAACAATCAATAAGTTTCTGCATTGCATTGCAAGGTTTTCGTCGTTCATAGATAAGAAACCGCCGATGTTTACAAGGGCATCTTTTTTAGCGCTCATCGTTGCGCCGTCCGCATAAGAAAACATTTCTTGCGCAATTTCCAAAACCGATTTGTTTTCGTAACCTTTTTCCCTTTTTTTAATAAAATATGCGTTTTCGGCAAAGCGGCAAGCATCGAGGAAAAGGGGTATTCCGTATTTATCGCATACGGCTCGCACATCTTTTATATTTTGCATAGAAACGGGCTGACCACCACCGGAATTATTTGTTACTGTTATCATAACCAACGGGATGTTTTCTTTTCCGGTTTTTTGTATAAAATTTTCCAGCGCTTCCACATCCATATTACCTTTGAAATCGGCTCTGATTTCGGGATGTTTTCCTGTTTCGTTTAGCAGGTCAATCGCTTCAGCGCCGGTAAATTCAACGTTCGCACGCGTAGTATCGAAATGGGTATTGTTGGGAATATATTTTCCTATTCCCCCGACGATGGAAAACAAAATTTTCTCGGCTGCTCTTCCTTGATGTGTGGGAATTATAAATTTGTGACCTGTAATTTTTTTCACAATAGATTCAAACTTATAAAAGCTCCGCGATCCGGCATAAGATTCGTCGCCTTCCATCATTGCAGACCATTGCTTTGCGCTCATCGCAGACGTGCCGCTATCGGTAAGCAAATCAATCAACACATCTTCGGCGTGAATTAAAAACGGATTATATCCGGCATCTTCCAATATTTTTTTTCTTTCTTCTTTGGTGGTGAACTTTATCGGCTCAACGGATTTGATTTTGAAAGGTTCAATAATTGTTTTCATAAAAAATCCCTTTTTTATTCAAAACATACTTTTTTGAATTTTGTTTGGCAAGTTAAATGTGATTAATTACAATAATTTTGTATCGAACGGATTACAACGCTTTCGAGAAATTCCAAATAACAAATCCCAAATTTCAAGACGTGAGACGTGAAAAGTGAAACGCAAGACGCAAGATGCGAGACGTAGGGGACGAAAATCTTCGTCCCCGAAAAAATTTTCATTCGTGAATTCGTGGCAATTTCCCAAGAGCACAAGCCGATCTGACCTAATATTGTTAGGCGCTCAATTAAAATTATTCGTACCACTCCGCTGAAGTTTTAATTATATGTTAGAATGATTGTTCTATAAATATGTCACGCCATACACGTTTGCAAAAAGAGATATAGAGTTCGCTTTAGATCCCGAAACCAGTTTGGGATGACATATTCTTTAATCTGTCATGCTGTCCCGAAAGCTTTCGAGATCAGCATCTGATTAAATCATGAGTTCATTTTAAATCCCGAAACGATCCGCCGAAGGCGGACGGGATGACAGAAAAAAATTCCAAAAGACAAATTCCAAATCCCAAGATCAAACTAGAATACCAGCCGCCGGAGGCAGGTTGGTTTAGCATCTAAAAATCAGAATTCTTGATTATTTTGAAAATAACAAGTTTAGATGTCAAGTATACTTGACAATATGTAAATAATACATTACATTTCAATAAAAAAAATAGCATTATGGATAAAGAATTAAAAAATCATTTAAAACTTAAAAGATTGCAAAACGGGGATATCACTCAAGATGAACTGGCTAAAAAGTTGGGTGTATCCCGACAAACAATAAATGCAATAGAAAACGGAAAGTTTAATCCTTCGGTGAAATTAGCCTTAAAAATGGCAAAATTGTTCGGTTGCCCTGTTGAAGAAATTTTTGAATTAAAAGAGGAGGAATAAAATGATATTCAGATTTTATTTCCAAGTCATCGTTGGTGCAATTTGTTTAATTGGTATTTTGCTTTTCGGTGAAAAAGGAATTTCCCTGCTCGCAATTTTTGCTCTGCTTCCTTTAATAATGAGATTAAGAAAAACGCCGAAGTTAGACGAGCGCGAACTTCAACTTTTTTACAAAATAGGAAATATTACGTTGGGAATAACAATTTTATTATTGGTGGCAATCGACCTTTTATCCGATACGGTAATATATGGAATGAAAGTCGGTGATTTTTGGATGGAGTTGAGCGTTAGTGCAATTTTGTTTTTTCAAGGCTTAGTCGGTCTGATAATTTTCAAACTCCAGTAAAACACAATTAAAATTCAAACGTCTTATTAACGGTAAAAGTTTTATATTAGTTAATTGTAATTCAGAATAAAAAACTAAGGTCAGGAGAGAACAAATGGATGAGTTAAACGGACAAAACGAAAACACGAGTGAATTAAACCACACAGATAAAATGGTGGGCGTTTTTACCGAACCGAATGCTACCTTCACTGCAATCTCCAAGTTTGCGGTTAAAAATTCCGATTGGCTTATTCCTATTCTTGTGGTTATCATTGTATCCGTGGCGGCAAATTTGGCAATGATGAGCAATCCTATAATCAAAGCAACCATAATGGAAAAATCTATTAATCAAGTACAGAAAAATTTACAGGAAGCGGTAGAAGCGGGCAGACTTTCCCAAGAAAAAGCCGATGAACAACTTGAGAAAATACGGGATAACATGGAAAGAAGTATGGGCAGCCCTATACTTTCTTTCGTAGGACCTTTTCTTTACACTTTTATTACGTTTTTTATTATATCCGGAATATTCTTTCTCTTTGCCAAATTCGCTTTGGGCGGAGACGGAACATATTCCACATCGATGGTTGCTTACGGTTTACCGCATTATATAATTGTCGTTCAAACCATCATAATATTAATTTTAGCGCTTGCTATGGACAGACCGTTCAGGGATTTAAGTGTTGCGACTTTTCTCGATTACGACAGAACAACTATCGCCGGTTTTCTGCTCGGTAGATTGGATGTTTTCGCAATATGGTTTTACTCGGTTGTAAGCATTGCATACGCAAGGATGTTTAAATCCGAAAGTACGGGAAAATACTTTGCAATGATTTTCGGATTATGGATTGGATTTGGATTATTAATGTTTATCGGCGCAAAATTTCTGCCGTTTTTACGCGGATTTTAAATTAAAAGGGACAGAAATCTTTCGTCCCAGATACTCAATATTGAAAGCATGTCATGCTGTCCACTGCAAGCAGATTATTTCAGCATTTGATTTAAATTACGCGTTCTTTTTAGATCCCGAAACGATCCGCCGAAGGCGGACGGGATGACAGGTTCTGTTCTGTGTCATGCTGAACTCGTTTCAGCATCTACTAAATTATTAGTCAAATTTAGTTCTTGGTCAGAAAAACGATGTTCACTCTGCTTGAGTTCGTTTTGTGATAGATAGAGAGTTCTTCTTAGATCCCGAAACGATTCGCCGTTGGCGGACGGAATGACAGTTAATAAATTCCAAATTCCAATCGACAAATGACCGATGACAAGTGACTAATGACAAATTATTCTGTGAACAATCTGTGTTTAATCTGTGTATATCCGTGGTTTATTCTTCAGCCACAATGAATACAAAGGAAAAAATTCAAATTCCAAATAACAAATCTCAAATTACAATTTGCGTTTGACGTAGAGGACGCAAACCTTGCATCCTTATTTATTTCACCAAATGAAGTGCGAAGGCAATTAAATTCCCAAATTTAGAAAAGCCGTTAAATTCATACGCAATTGAATTTCACTTAAACTTTTAAAGTAATCATGATAGGTTAATCCGTAATCTACGGTAAACCATTCATTCATAAAAGTTCGCAGACCGGCGCTAACGGAAGTCTTTCTTCTCGAATAAAGACTTACAGTTTTCAAATCGAAAAGAAGATTAGACGAAGAGTAAACTTCAAATATGAATTTTGTTCTTTCGTTTACCGGAAAATCTATTCCACCGAAATAATTCAACATTTTCAAATTACCGTTATCGTTTCCCGGAAATGCACCGCCCGACTCCACATTAAAATTCCGGTATCCGACAATCCCGTATGATAATCCCGCGCTTACATTTGTCGCTCCGAAAATTCTTTTTGTAAAAACACCGTAAAATCTAAAAGCGGAAACGTCAAAATTAAATTCGCTTAGTCCCGCTTTTGAACCTTCCGGTAATATGGTTTTCATTCCTTCTTCATTTACGTTAAAATTCAGAATATTAATATTGGTTTCTGCTCCGACGGAAAAACCGGGAGTAAAAACATTTTCATTGAAAAGTTTGATTTTAATTCCGGCAATATTTTCATTTGCTTTAAAATTCATCGATGTAAAATTTTGAGGAACAGTTTTAACCTGAAATTCTAAAAAGCCCCCGAAACCAATACCAACGGCGCTGTTAAAACTTTCGATTCCGCTATCGTTGAAATTGCTTCCCATTGAGAATGCAAAATCGAAGGGGCGCAAAACCCGGTAGGTTGACGTGTAAAACAATTGATTAACTGTGTGCTCGAAAACAAAAATATCGGATTGTTCAGTTTTGTAATTTGATGATTGAGCTTGTAAAACAGTAAAAGAATACAATAACAAAATCAAAGTCCCGAATTTCATTTTCCGCTCAAATTAATTTGAATTTACTTTCAATTAATTGAAAACGGACATCCGAATTTTGTTTTGTATCACAATTAGGAATATTTTTTATTTTCTTTTACTTTCATAAGTTTAGGGTATAAAATATTTCTTATTTATCAAAGGAGAAAAAGATGAAAGTAGGCGTGGCAACAGGAAATTATAAAAACGTTGTCGGTCATCCCGGCAGATGCAAAGGATTCATCGTATTTACCGTTGAAGACGGTAAAATTACAAATAAAGAAGAAAGGGAAAACATATTCCGGCACAATCACGATCACCATCATGAACACAATCATGACCATTCCGATCATCATCACGGTAACGGTCACGATCATAATCATGCTCATGCTGCATTGGGAAGATCGATTGCGGAAATGCTGCAAGATTGCGATTATTTCATTGCAAAAACGATGGGACAGGGTTTCATAAACCAGTTAAATTATTTTAACATCAAACCCGCTATTGTTGAAAATACCAATGATGCGGAAACAGCCGTAATGAAGTTAGTTGAACATTTGAAGGAAAAATAGATACAAAGGACACGGTGTAATTTCTCCCCGAATACTTTTGCTTAACTGTTGCCGAGGTCGATACCCCGGCAAGCGTATTGTTACGGTATTAGTTGCGTGTGATTGTTTTTTATTTACAGGCATTGCGATTTCCCGAGTGAGAATGTTATAGATTTTGAGGGTAACGAACCCCTCCTCAGTCCTCCCCTTTGCCAAAGGGGAGGAAGCAGGTTTGATTGTTTTACTCCGACAAATTAGCGTACAATTAAATCTTTAACTTATTCCCAAGAAAATAAGGATTTTGCCGGTTGGTATCTGGTGGAGAAGATTTGTCTTTTACTCCCCGGAAATATAGTTTCTTACTCTTGCTCATAATCTTAATCTTGCCCTAAAAATATTTGATCAAGATTAAGAGTAAGATCATGATTAAGAATTTATTTACTATATGTTCACTGTTGCAGAGCTTGATACCTTGGCAAAAATAATGTTACATTGAAATTTTCATGTGGTTATTTTTATTCAATGTTTTTATTCCTTTTCCCGGAACATCGTAAACAATGAGTTTCACTTTTTCCCTCTCGCTTTTTATGTCTGACGGTATTTCATATTTAATTGGTATCTGCCGGAGAGGAGAAATTTTTCCCAACATTGATTTTTAACGTCGGCAAAATTTTTACAGTAAAAATGTCGAGGCGCGGGCCTCGACATCAGTGCAAATGCCATACTTCTTCCGGGTGCCAAGCTCCATACCAAGGCATTGTCTGAACATGATTAAATCTTTAACTTTTTCTTATTGAAGATTGAACCCCGCGACTTCAGTCGCTGGATAAGAAACACAAACCAAAAAGAAAGGAACCGATTCATCGGTTTCCGTGGTGACTACCATATTTTAGCCAACGAATGCGACATGGAATTTTCCATTACAAAACCCGTTGAAACGGTTCCGGTTTATCTTTTTATGCTTATTCACTGGCTCACGGGGTTATCGCTTTTCCCACGGATAAATCCGTGGGGTTAGCGTGTGTTGAGAAGTAAGAAGTGTAGGGACAAGGCATGCCTTGTCCCTACAAATTTGGTCATTTGATACTATTTCATCAAAATCATTTTCTTCGTTTGGGAAAATCCCCCAGCGGTAAGTTTGTAGAAATATAAACCGGTCGGGAGATTTGCGGCATTAAAGTTAACCGAATAATAGCCCGGCGATTTTGCTTCGTTTACAAGTGTTGCAACTTCCCTTCCAAGAACATCGTATACAATAAGTTTTACGTCTTTCGTTTCACGTTTTGCATTTCCCGGAATTTCATATTTAATTGTAGTAGTAGGGTTAAACGGATTAGGGTAGTTTTGGAACAGAATAGCATTTTCCGCTAACGGTTTGTCTACCGATATATTTTGTGTTTTTCCGGTATATTGTTTTCCTATAACATTCGTCTCCGATTCTATTGTT
>Ga0256832_1000111_pt1 | contig 48080 bp, 42 predicted proteins | sample 134614metaG_FD_190534 | JGI IMG/M metagenome (GOLD analysis project Ga0256832, IMG submission 190534) | Hydrothermal vent microbial communities from Lau Basin, Pacific Ocean - 134-614 | ecosystem: Environmental > Aquatic > Marine > Hydrothermal vents | place: Pacific Ocean: Lau Basin | collected...
ACCGGAAACATCTAAACTATAGGCTGGGTTGGTTTTGCCAATGCCAATATGACCATTACTGCCTTTGATAAATAAACTGTTATTGTCAAAAGAAAGATTGTGGTTGTCCAGATTGACATTGCGGTTATTGTTGAGGGTGCCGTCTTCGGTGTAAAGATTATGGATTTCTACCTTAGTATTGTTAGTATTGATTTCCAAATCAATTTCACTTACACCTCCCGTTCCCGGGTAAGCGGGTAGATCTAAAAGAGAATTATCTATTTTTCCGTCTTCGTTGAGAACAATAATATTTCCCGGTTTGGTGCCGACTTTTAGTTTATTGAGAACCTGAGAAAAGGATTGACTTATTTTTCTATCTATAATGCTTTCCAGCTTTACTTCTTCTTCCTCTCCTCCCAAAATAACCGCTTTGCGGGGAATCATTTCTGCATCTTGGTTGATACGAATTCCCAGATAGTATTTGTTGTAAGGTAAGCCGGGAGGATTAAGAGTGGCTTCCAGTTTGCCGTCTTTGATTTCTATGGTTTTATTGGTAGACCAGACTCTTTCTTTTAAATCTGCGTCAGAGGGATAAGGATCTTTTTTTAGGCGGTTGATTTTGTATAAGGCAAATCTTACTTGATAAGAACCGTCAGCTACCAGTTGGCCGTTTTTCTTATCAAAAATCAAAGCTCGGACAATAAAAGGCTCTTTCTTTTCCGCTGAAGCTTGGTGAATAAAAACTCCGATACTAAAAAGAACCACTGCCAAGAGCAGGCTCAGTTTGATTTTGTTTTTTGTTTTGGTTGGCATTTTTGATTTTGGTTAAACAAAAACTTCAAAAAACTGGTCAGTCAATCTGGTTTTTTGTTTATGTTTTCCGTAATTTTCGCTTTGTTTTTATTCTTTTTCAATACTGATGGCTTCAACCGGACAGCTATCAATGACATCCTGGATGTCACAGTCGGCTCCGGAACAATCATCGGCAATTACCTGGGCTTTGCCGTTTTCTAGTTGGAAGCACTGGCTACACATCAACTCACAAGTGCCACAACCAATACATTTTTCTTGATCTACTTTAACTTTCATTTTTAATTGGACTTATTTTTAATTTCTTGGTCAGTATGTTTTCTTTTTTGATTTTAACACAAGAAAAAATTTCCGCAAGTGTTTTGTTGCTTTGCGTCTTCTTACATCTCAGCGGTTGTATTTTCGGAGAGAATGGAGTAAGATATGGTTATGAAAATCATAACGATTAGCGGAGTTGATGGCTCCGGTAAAACAACTCAGTTATTACTGCTTAAAGAATATTTGGAAAAGAAGGGTTTTTCCGTGATTCTCTTTCATTCTGTTAGCTTCTCCTTGGTCAACAATCTTTTGAAAAAGAAAAAAGAAAAATTGGCTCGGCGGGTGAAAGAAAAATCAAAAGTTAGTCAAGAACAGGTTTCAATTTTTGAAGAAGAACCGGCCAAGGCGGTCACTCGCTCCGGTTGGTTGGGAATTTTAGCCAGAAAATTAGTCCTGCTGATTGACCTTTACCGTTTCAGACGACTGCTCACAAAACTTTCCCATGAAGGAACCGACTACCTATTGTCTGATCGTTATTTTTATGACCAAATTATTAATATTCTTTATCTTTCTTTCCAGGAAAGGATTTTGCATAATTTGACTTCGCCTCGGAAAAAGAAAGTGCCGGTTAAACTCTCCCTTTTACTGAGGCTGGCTGACAGGTTGATTGTAAAACCAGATTGGTCGTTTTTTGTTGAAATTAAACCGGAGGTTGTTTTGAAAAGAGATAAAGAGTTGGAACAAGATAAAAATTACCTTCTAATTAAAAATTCCTTGTATCGTAAGTTTGTTCCTCATTGGCAAATTAGGGTTTTAGATGGTCAGGATAGTATAGAGAATATTCAGGAAAAAATCAGAAATATCATTGGTGTCTAGCAAATAGCTGTGTAATCAAAAGAAATCTAGAGTGGAAATTTATTCCGGCAAAGCAGATAAGTTGATGTGCGCGCTTGTTGATTTTTTTTCTGAATGTCGCCAAGTTTGTTACCTAACCACCCTGGATTGATTGCGAGGCTATTGGTTATTAAGGACTAACGAAATTACTAGAAATGTCTGCAATTATTAAAGTTTCTCTTCTGCTAACTTTGGCGGAATTGTTTTTTAATCTTTCCGGTTATATCACCCACGCTATTTTGGGGAGGACATTGGGTCCGGCGGAATATGGACGCTACGGCTTGGTTATCACCGTGGCCACAATGATTGTCACTCTAATCGGACGAGGAGTACCGGTGGCCATGAGTAAATATCTTAGCGAAGTTTATTCTCGGAAACCAAAGGAACTTAAGCATATCAAAAAAGTTAGCGCCGAAGTGCAATTTGTTTTGGTTTTTTTCTTGACTCTGTTTTATTATTTGGCCGCCCCTTTCTTGGCTGATATTCTCAATGACTTTTCTTTAACGCCTCTTTTTCGGTTATCAACTTTGATTATCCCCGCCTTTGCCGCCGCCAGTTTTTACGTTTATTTCTTTACCGGAGTTCACAAATTCAAACTTCAGGCTTATCTGAAATTTTTTCGCGGACTAAGCAAGATTGTTTTGATTGTGGGTTTGGCCTACTTTTTCAGAACAAAAGGCGCCATTCTGGGGCACGCTTTGGCTCCTTTCTCTGTTTTTGTACTGGCTTTGCTTATTGATCAGGGTTTTATTTTGAAAAGCAAACGAAAGGGATCGGATGACAGGATTAAGACCAATTCAGACTCAAAAAGAGAAAATTTGGAAGCAAGCGGAGAGAAATTTGCCTACAAAAAACTTTCCCGCCGAGCTTTGCTTAATTTTGCTTGGCCAATCACCCTTTTTATGATTTTCTACGAGATTATGATCACCATTGATCTTTATATGGTCAAGGGTTTATTGGAAAGCGATCGGCTCACCGGTTTTTATAACGCCTCTTTGACTGTCGGTCGTCTTCCTTTTTATGCTTTTTATTTCCTGACCATTATTCTCCTGCCGAAAGTTTCGGAAATTAAAGCGCGCCGTGACAACCGGCAAATGCAAAAAACTTTGCAGAGCGCCATGCGCTTCTTGTTTATTTTGATTATCCCCAGCGTTAGCTTGCTGGCGATTTTTTCTCGTCCCACTCTGGAGTTGTTTTATGGACAAAAATATTTAATGGCTACGCCTCTTCTGCAAGTCCTGGCTATCGGTCTGGGATTTTTGACCGTTTTCTACATTTTGGCTTTTGTCTTGAACGGCGCCGGGAAGAATAAACTGCCGATGTGGATAGCCCTGGTTGGAATGATTGTCAACAGCGGATTAAATTATGTTCTCATAAATAAATTGGGAGTGTTGGGGGCCGCTTTGGCTACCAGTTTGACTTCTCTGCTTATAATGGTTTTGGCGGTTGTTCTAACGGAAAAATACGTGGCCAGCTTTTTGAATGTAATCTCTCTTTTAAAATATGCCTTGGCCACTGTCGTAATTTCGCTAATCGCCTATCATTTACCTCAAGGAAAAATAATTTTTATTTTTGAATTTGCCGTCCTTTTGGCAATTTATTTTGCAATCTTGCGAATTTTGGGTGAAGTAACCGACGAAGATTTAAATTATTTGCGTCCCTTTTGGAAAAAGTTTTTGAAAAATAATTAGTTGTGTCACTTGTTAATTTCGTCGTTATCGGTAAAATATTAGTAAAAAACATATAAGATGTGATATATCGTGCGCAAAATACTGTTTAAATCATGGAATTATATACACTGGAACTAAATTCATAACATCTTCAAATGTCTAGAAAATACACTTTTTCTTTCTTGTTTATCATTCTTTTGCTGGGCTTCGCTCTGAGATTTTACAATCATCACCAATGGCTTTTCTTTAAATGGGATCAAGGACGGGATGCCATTTTGTTGGCGCCGGCCGTCAAATACGGTCCGGAACATTTACCTTTATTGGGACCGCGAGCCACTAAAATTGAGGGTGATTACCTTCGTTTGGGACCAGCTTATTATTATGTTCAGTATCTGACAGCCAAAATTTTTCGCTCCGTTCAACCACCGGTCTTTGCTTACTCCGATTTATTTTTCGGTGTTTTGACAATTTGGTTGCTCTACCTTTTTCTTCACCTTTATTTTTCTCGCTCCATTTCTTTACTGGGAGCGCTCTTTTATTCCTTGTCTTTTTTGGCAGTGCAATATTCCCGTTTTTCCTGGAATCCCAATTCCGTGCCTTTTTTCACTTTGCTGACTTTCTACAGTTTGTTACGTTTTGCCGGGGCGAAAACTTTTAAAAGTAGGCTGGGCTGGTTAAGTTTGTGGGCGCTGGCTTTTGCGGTAGCTTCCCAATACCATTTTTTCGCTTTTTTTGTTTTGACTTTCGTCTCGGCGAGTTTTTTTGTTTTTTATTTTTGGCGAGAAATTACAACCTTTTCCAAAAAGAAAGATTTTTTTTCCACGCTGAAATTCATTCTCTCTCAAAGAGGTTTGCGCTACTTGCTGAGAAAAATTTTTTCAAGGGCTTTTATTTTTTCCGGAGCGATTATTCTACTCATTTTTGCCTTTGTTTACAGTCCGGTCATTATCAGTGATTACAAGACCGGGGCCAGCAATACCAAATTGTTTTTTAAAATGTTTAGTGAATCCGGTCGGGCAGACAAAACATTTACCCAAAAACTGTTGAGAAATTTTCGTCAACAGGGTGATAATTTTTGCCTGCTAACCACCGGTTTTAAACACCGGGCCGGACATAAAAACGATCCCTTAACGGTCGGTTTTGGTCTAGCTTTACTTTTCTCTTTTTGGCTGATTCTAAAAAAAGAATGGGAACTGAAAAGAAATTATCCGGAAAAATTTAAATTTTACTTTCCGGTTTTGCTTTTCATTTGGTCGGCGGGATTTTTTCTAATCACCATTCCCGCTTCCTACCAACTGCGTCCACGTTATTTTGTGCCCGTTTTTACTTTGCCGGCTATCATACTCACTTTTTGGCTCTCCCTTTTGGACCGCAAGTTGGTAAAACATAATTTCATAATTTTACTGATCTTGACTTTGCTGGCTTCCTTCCCTAATATCTACAACCTGGGGCGGTGGTTCAAAGAGCAAAAGCTTTCTCAAGAACACTCTTTCAAAACTTATCATACCTTGATTTTAAAGCATCGTGACGGAGTGACCCTGGGACAATTGGAAAGAGCCAGAGATTATTTAATTGAAGAACAAAATAATTCTCCGTCTGAAAAACTATACTACAATACTCCTACTGAATACTATTTACCTTTTATTTATCTATTAGCCATCAAAAACAAAAACGAGAAAATTTTGCCGGTAAGAGATTTGTCGGAACTGGCCGGGAAAAGAATTATTTACGTTATCAATACCGGAGCTGATAAATCTGCCGGTAAACAGTTGAAGCCTTTTTTACGAAGAATCTCTTACCGACAATTTGGACAGCTGTTTGTTCACAAAATGACGGTGGTAAAAAAAGAGGAGTTGCAAAAAAGACTGGCAGAGAGAAACAGGAATTTAGCGACAAAAGGAGATTTGGCAACGGAAAAGAAAACCAAGCGATTATTTTGGCGTGATATTTTTGGCACTGATGATGATTTAGACGAAATATTGATTAAAAGTAAGTAAATATTTACAAAATCGCCAATTTTTAATTTTGAATTTGTTAAGTTTATGGTGGTTGCTAGACAGGTGGTTTTGGATGAAAATACGCTCTTCGTCTGCTGGAATATTTAAAAAATTAACTCATCCCCAAGAATGAAAGAAGAAGTAAATTATTTGCGAAAAAAAAAGAAGTCTTTGAAAAAAGGGTCGCCTTTTGTAACCATTATTCCGGCCACTTTTAATGAGAAGGATAATATTGCTCCCCTGGTGGAAGGTATTAAAAAGACGATGAGCAATACACCTTATGATTATGAAATCATTTTCGCCGACGATAGCAATGATGATACTCCACAGGAAATCAAAAAATTCGTAGTTAAATATCCGAACTTGGTGCGCTACTGGCGAGCTCCCGGTCAAGGTCTTTCAGCCGCTTTTATTTCCGCTTTTTCTCAGGCCAAAGGAAAATATATTGTTTGCATGGATGCCGACTTGCAACATCCACCGGCTTTAATTCCCAAGTTGTTACGGAAGTTGGATAAAGGCGCGGAAATCAGTATTGCCAGTCGCTATATTCCGGGGGGCAGTAATGAAGGCCTGGGAAAATTCTGGAGCTTTTACGGGATTTATCGCCGAATAGTATCAATCGGAATGTCTTATTTGACTAAAATTTTATTTGTTCCCATTCGGAAGACAACCGACCCGATGACCGGCTTTTTCGCCTTCCGAAAGGATTTAATTAAGGACATCAAACTGGAGGCCAAGGGTTTTAAAATATTAGTGGAAATCTTGATGCGCTCCAAACCGGTGAATGTAAAAGAGGTTCCCCTGAAATTTCAACCCCGAGAACACGAAACCAGTAAGGCCACTTTGAAACAAGGTGTTAATTTTTTCAAACACTTGAAACAATTATTTTTTGAATTGCCCGAGGCGGGAAGGTTTTTTAAATTTTGTCTAGTGGGCCTCAGCGGAGTGGTGATAAATCTGGGATTTTTGTATTTATTTGTTGAGTTTTGGTTGATGCAAAAAACTTACGCTTTCGCGCTTTCAATTATTATTTCCATTTTAACCAACTATTTTTTCAACTCCCGTTTCACCTACCGTGACAATCGCTCCTCCTCCCGCAAAGAAAGTCTGCGTCGTTTGACTTACTACTACGCTTTTGCTTTTTTGACCATGTTTGTCACCGTGGTCGTTTATAGTATCTTGCTAAACGTTTTTTCTCTCCACTATCTGCTGGCCGGTTTCTTGAGCATCGCTTTCACCACCATTCTTAATTTTGTCTTGGTGACCAAGATTATTTGGAAATTACCGGTGGAAATATAAAACTTGTTTTCCCGGCGCGGAAGAGGGAAAGTAAAGTTGCCAGCGCTTGTTTTATCTGTTCTTGACAACCGTTGTTAACCGGTTAAGATTTTTGACTTTTGTCTAAACTGAGATAGCCAATCACCGTCGCTAGCCAAACCCAAAAGAAAGCCAGAAAAAATCCGCTGTTGAAAAGGTTTGGAATCAAGATTGCCAGAAAAGTCAGCAAGAAGTAGGTGGCGACCACTTCGTTTTTCTTTTTTGATTTGGCCGGGCTGAGTAATATTTTGCTGGCGATAACCAAAGGAGTAAGAAACAAGAGCGTGAACAAGAGGAGTCCAAAGAGGCCGGTTGATAACCAAACTTCCAGAAAAATATTGGAAGTGTTGTAGCGATGTCCCAGACTATCATTACCTAAAATGAAGCCGCTGCTACCCAGACCTTGGCCAAAAAGTCGGTGCTTTTTTATGTTTTGCCAACTGAGACGGTATATTTTCCAGCGCAGATTGATATTGGGGTCCGGCCGAAAGACTTCTTTGATTAAATGGCCCCGTTCCCTCTCGGCAGAAATTTCTTCCAAATTGATGTGACGGCAACCAAATTTTTTCAACTCTGAAAGGTTTTTGATGGTGGCGCCGGCAGGTAATTCATTGGTGAAGTCTGAGAGTTGACAACTAACGGTTATTTTCTGCAGACCGGTCACGGAACTGGCGGCCCTGTTAGATAAATGAAATGAAGAAAGATGAAAAAGCTTGAGGATAAAGAAAGTAAAAAGCATAATCAACAGAAAGTTCAGCGATTCTTGCCAAAATTCTTTTCTGTTTTTGCGGAAAAACAAAATTGCTCCGTAGGCAAGGAAAACGGCCAGGACAGACAACCAAGCGCTACGGGAAACAGTGGCCAGTAAAATAATGAAAACCAGCGCCAAGAAAAGGTTCAGCAACCACTCCCCCACTCGGACCGCCGGAATGTTGAAAATACGCAAATCGGAAATTCGCCGAGAAAGTTCCCCTTTTTCGTCTGAATTCAAAAGTTTGAAGGTATACTTGGTGGCTAGAAGCAAAGCGATGATAAAAACCAAATACATACCCAGCCAATCCGGTTCGGTAAAGGTGGCATTGACTCTTTCAGCCATAACTGTCAGTGTCGGCCAGGCAAATTTTTCCCCAATCATTTGATAAAAGGCGGAAGCGACAACTGTTAGACTTCCCAGAAAGAAAAACCAGATTCCCTCTCGCAAATCTTTGAGAGTACGCAGGAAATTGCGGACCAGCCAGTAGAGTAATAAATAACTGAAAAGAACCAAGCTTAGTTTTAGGGAGAGTTGTTTATCAGGAGCGTTTTGCAGGGCCAAAATAGTGGCCAACCACAATAAAAGCAAAAGACGATCAAGAGGATTAAAATATTTTTCGTGGGGACCAATCTTTTTTTCTTGGCGGTGACGCCCTGCCCCGGCTTCACTGGACAATTTAAATCGCCAAAATTCTTTTCTTAGACAAGCCGGGCGAAGAATATTAAAATCTATTTTGGCTGGACGAAAGATTTTCAAAATAATCAGCGCAATGGCCAGAATGAGTCCCAGCAATTGAAAGGGACGCAGGGAAAAGGGTAGTGTAGGCGGAGAAATAATAATATTTTCCAGGGGCAAGGTGGAAAGAAAAAGCCAAAACATTTGGCGAGGATATTTAAGAGAAAGAACAAAAAAAACCAGCGCCAAAAGGACAAAGCCCGCTGTTGAAAAAGGAGTGTTGCCGGTAAAATAAAGGAGTGTGAGGCTTAAATTGAAAAGAATAACAATCAGGCTCCAAACTAAATATTTTCTCATAGGTCTTTTTTGTTACTTGCCAGTTATCGTGAATTGTTTGTTTACTTTGTCTTGACTCTCCTCTCGGAGAAGTTGCAAAAATGTTTTTGTGAACCGGGACCAGGAAAATTTTTGACTCTCCCGGTAAGCCAAAGATATTTTTCGCTCCCTATTTTTCGGGTTATCCGTTAAGGATTTTTTTAGCATCTTTTTAATTTCATTTACATTTTCTGGATTTTCCACCAAATAGCCCGCTTCTTGACTGATTATCTCCGGAGTGGCGCTGGTATTAGAGGTTACCACCGGACAACGAGAGGCCATGGCTTCTAAAACCGGCAAGCCAAACCCCTCGTAAAGTGAAGGATAAGCAAAAACCGTAGCCGCTTGATAAAAAGCCGGCAGATCACCCTCGGGAATAAAGCCGACCAGACGGTAGAGCTTTGGGTTTAAATGGTAATGCTCAGAATTATTTTTAATTTCTTTTTTGAGGTCGGTGACTAAAGGCACCAGGTGAGGATAAAAACGACCGGCCAGAACCAATTGAGGCGGATCAGCCAGACTGCTGGCTAAGGAGCTATAGGTTTTGATTAAATTGGCAATATTTTTACGAATGTCAAATCCGCCGACATAAAAAATAAAATCGTCGCCGGGACTTAGGCCATATTTTTTTAGCTTCTCAAATATTTTATCGGGAGAGAGAGGTTGATAGAAAATTGGATTACAGGCAATGTAATTGACGGTAATTTTTTGAGGAGGAATGTGATAAACCCGGCTGATTTCCTCTTGAGAAAACTTGGAAACCGTTAAAATTTTGTCAGCTCGTTTAATGGCTCGGTCAACAAAATATTGATAGCTTTTTTTGCGCCAATTGTTCAAGTAAACTGGAAAACGTTTGGGAACAACATCGTGCACCAACATCAAATGTCTAAGACTTCTTGTTGAAAAAACGGAAGCGGACTGGTAAAGACTAAAAAAGTCAGTGCAACCATCTCGCTTGGCTTGTTGAGGCAACCAATATCTTTCCCAAAGAAATTTTCTAAATAAATCGTCTCGCCGATAGTTGCCGGAGACGACTTGAAAAGAAATGTTTTGACCGGACAGTTGTTGTTGAAGTTTTTCCGGCACTTTTTTCTTTAGGTAAATTATAAATCGCCAGTCGTTAGGCAAATTTGTCCGAGCCAGGTCTTTTAAGAAGGAAACAGACACTTGACCTATTCCAGTATCCGGCTGACACAGAAAGAATCCATTTATACCAATAACCCTGGACTTTGTTTTTTGAACCATTTTATTTTCTGATGACTTCCAATTGAATCTTTTCCGGTTGTTTGGGTGAGTGACTTACCCAGCTGGGAGCCAGATTAATTGAAGCCTTTTTTATTCCGTTTTTTTCTCCCAGAACCGCTTTTAATTCCGACAAATTTTTGTTGATCAATTTGTTTTTCAACTCTTCTTCATTTATTTTAAACCAACCTCGGGCCTGCAGATCAGCATAGGCGGTCATAGTTTTCTTGTTGAAGTCGGCAATCCCCCTTTTAAGCTGAAATTTAATACTTTGTTCATCTACCGCAAAAAGCGGTCCAAGTTTTTTCTCAACTAAATATTTAGCCAGCTTTTCCAAGTCTCGCCGGAAAAAAGTAATTAGTTTTAATTTGTAAGTAACGGTGTAAGTAAAAGAGTCGGTGATGCTGTCTTGCAAATGGGAGGATTCACTGGCAACCACTTCTTTTTCCACCGCTGATTCCAGAAAGGCTTTATCACTACCTATTCTTTTTTGAATCTCTTCTTTCAGTTCCTTGTCCAATTCTTCCAGAGTTATTTTTCTAGCCTTGTCCAAATCACTTTTGCTGACAGCGGCGACAACCTTGTGCTCCGAAGAAGTAACCCCGCCGGTCATCGGACCCTTGGCCTCCACTTTGAATTTTTCATATTTGGGGCCACCCTTAAAACCTTCAATGGTAAAAGTCTCCGGTCCGATATTATATTCTTGCCCCGGTTTATCCGCTTCCACCGGTACCGCTATTTCTCCCGGCTCTTCTCCTTTTTTTCCGGGAACAATAACGCTTTTTGTTAATCTGAATAATTTTCCGCTTTGGGAAAGAACGCGAGTTGTTTTCACCAGCGGTTGCGGTTTGTCAGAGTAATAATTGCGAATAATCACAACTCCTCTGGCTTTGGCCCCGTTTTTATCCAGAACTTTTTGCCCGGTTGTTTTAAATTCCTTCTTTTTGCTAACAGTCATTTCCAAATATTCACCGGGAATAACTTTCTGATCCGGATCTACTTTCTCCGCTTGGCTGTCAACCAGAACTTTTACTTCCTCCCGGACCGATTGGGAACGCGGTTCTATTTTGACTAATAATTTGGGATAGTTGGCTAAATAATAACCGCCCCCTCCCAGCGAAAAAAGGAGAACGAGCGCCAGTAACCAAAAAAATATTTTTCCCTTTTTTGATTTCTTTTTCCGATGCTTTTTACGCGAAGAAGATGTTTTTTGGTGAAAATAATTATATTCTTTATCATTGATTGTTGCTTCCGAGGGGCTAGAAGGAGTCTGATTGAAAGAAGAGGTGCTGGAAGAAGATGATGTCGGAGGATTATTAAAAGAAGCGGGGGGTTGAGAGCTTGCGCCAGCTTGAGAATAGAAGGTCTTGCTGCCAACTGATAAATTTTCCCGACCAACCTCTTGGACTGCTTTTTCCGAGGCTTCTCGGACTTCTTGCTGATAATATTGTTCGTCTCCCAAGGAGCCATCGGTTTCGTGACCATAATGGAGGCGTTGATAATCTTCCGTTTTTAAACCGGCTCTCTCTACAATAGTTTTGGCTTTTTGATCATTGGGCGTAACCACCACCAGGGATTTACCCAATTTCTCAACTTCTCTTTTGAGGATTTTTAAATTTAGGACACTATTCAAAAAAGTGGCTCCTTGGGGAACTACCAAAAAAATTTCCCGCGCCCTCTGTTGGCGAATTTTGTCCAAAATACTGGTTATTTCGTCGTCAACGTTGATGTATAATACTTCTTGCATAACTATTTTTTAATCTTGAATTACCTTAACTGCTTGGCGCAAAACTTCTTTAATTACTTTGTCTTCGTACTCCATATTAACCGACAGACTAGCCAGACCCAAAGCGGCGATGGACTGCGGAGTGGTTAGTTGGTGTGTCTGGTCAACAACATTGATAATGTCTTTGGGCTGGAGGTAGCCTATTTGCAAATCATTGCTAATGGGCAAATCGCTTTTCCAATTTCGCCGATTCAGGCTATTGACCAGGTTTGGCAAAGCGCTGCCACCGCCACAAAAAAGTATCCGGGCCGGCAAAATTTCTCTGTTGCGAAAACTTTCCAAGGCGATCTCCAGACCGGTTAGCCAAACCTTGGCATCCTCTCTAAATATCTTATCTATTTTAAGCGCCCAATTTTCTTTTATTTCGCCCAGAGAATACTTTATTTTTATTTGTTCAGCTTCAGCAAAAGAAATAGCAAAGGTTTGCGCCAGTCTCTTGGTGAACGCTCTGCCACCGAGAGCAAAGATAGCCGTTCCCTCCAGACCACCATTCCTAACCACGGCCACATCGGTTGTTCCTCCGCCAATATCAATGATGATAGCGCTGAAATCCTCCTGGCCATAAACACTGATAGACTGGGCGATGGCGTAAGGTTCAGCGGCAATGGAAACTATTTTCAGACCGAGACCATCGGCTATCTGTTGCAGGGCGCCCAAATGAATCATGGGCGCGTAGGCATTGAAAATACTGATGGAAACATCTCTTCCCTGAAAACCGATGGGATTTGTTATGCGATAACCATCTATTTTCACACTGACAATGGCGGCGTTGATTAGCCTGACATCAATGGCTTCTTGTCCCGTTTCCCAGGCTAATTGTTTTTTGATACGCTCAAAGGCCTTCCACTGCACTTTTTGTAAAATATTTTTTAACTCCGGCAAATCAATGCGAATTTCCGGATTGGCTCGTTCGTAGTGCACAGTGGTGGTTGTTCCCTTAACCAATTCTCCGGCGATACCTAAGACAACTTTGTCTGACGTCAAGCCGGCCATTTCTTCCGCTTCAGTGACAGCTTCTTGACAAGTTTCAATAACACTCTTGATATCACTAACCGCTCCGGCCGTCATACTGCCCAGTTTTTGTCTAGCCTGTCCTTGCCCTAGAACAATTGCTTTCTTACTCTCCTCGTCTATTTTATATAAGATCACCTTGACCAGCTCGGTGCCGATGTCCAAGGCGAAAAAAAGTTTGTCTTTTCGCCGTTTGGAAGTGGTGATTTTACTTAGAAGACTCATTTTTTCAAGAATTTTAGATTTTGCGATTGTAACATCCGCCAAAATAGATTTTAAAATTTCCTGCCTGGTGGGTGGTTTATGAATTTTATTTCAGAGGTTTTTGTCAGTAGTTTAATTATACCACAGAAGAACTTCTCTTCAAATTCCATTTGCCGGTAAAATAAAAGCCTCTTAAAAAGAAAACAACTTTTGAGCAGAAATTTAAGTTTTCGTTTTCAGAATGATTTTTTTGGCCTCCAAAAGATTGCTAATGGTAAAATCGCAATATTGATTGGGTTTGTCGCTGTAACGCCCTTCCGGACGCCTCACCAAAAAAGTCGTGAGGTCGGGGTTTTTCAGTTTGGCATCTTCTATTTGTTCAACTCTGTCGTCCAAAAAGTAAGCTGAAACATTCTTACTGGTTTCTTTCCTGATTTGTTGAATAATCTTTCCTTTGGGCTGGTTGATGACAATAATTTTTTTAAAATAAGAGCTTAAACCGCAATTATTGATTTTCTTTAATTGCAACTCGCTTTCTCCGTAGGAAATGATATACAAATCTTCTGAAGCAAAAGTTTTTAGAAACTTGACGACGTCTGGAAAAATAAAAGAAGAGGTATCAGCCACCAGTGTTTTTACCGCTCTTCTTAACCGAGAAAGGCTCTTCTTTTTTTCCTTTTCTAGGTAATCAATCTGTTGCCAAATATTGTAAACTGTCAGCCGGCCATTTTTTTGCCGACGGGGATAATCAAGGTAAGTTCTATCAAACTCTTCCTTGGAAATTCCATTTTTTTCAAATTCTTTTTTGAGGACTTGAACAAAACGACTGGTATTGAACAGAACATCATCAAAATCAAGGAAAATTTGCATTGTGTTTAGATTATTTCCTTAATGATTTTCTTTCGGTTTAATTCTGACAACTCCACTAAAACTTTAGCTAATTTATCACCATCATGTCTGATGAAGGAACGGGTCTTGGCTATGGCATCGTTTTTGTTCTGTCTGGCCGGACTTCGCTTTAGAATGTTGGCTTTGATCACTTTATAACTCCTTTCCGGGTTTTTGTCCGGATGAAATTGGACCATTGAATTTTTCCCTTCCAGTTTTTCGTATTTTTTAACCAAGGCGGGAGCAGGTCGGCTGACATTGTAGATAACGTAATCAAGTCTATCTTGCAAATATTTGTTGACAAATTCGGCATAATCGTCCAGATCAAAGTTGTCCGTTTGCCCCTTTTTGTTGGAGAGATTGCAGACATAGATTATTTTGGCTCGGCTATCTTTGATGGCTTGGGCCAGACCGTCAACCAAGAGGTTGGGCAAGATAGAACCGTAAAGATCTCCCGGGCCAATCACAATAAAGTGTGCCTTTTTAACCGCTTGCTTTACTCTTTCATTTAGGCGCGCTTTTGGCCGCAAAAAAACTTTTTTAATTCCTATTTTTTTGACCGCTTTGTTTTGATCTAACTGCTTCTCGCCAACCAGAAGTCGGCCGTTGCGAAGGCGAACATGCAAGGACATTTTATCCTTGGAAACGGGTATAACTTTGTTTTTAACGTTGAGGATGCGTGTAGCCTCTTCCAAGCCCTTCTCAAAATCTCCGGTGATTTTTTCCAAAGCGGAGAGAAAGATATTGCCAAAATTGTGTCCTTTTAAATCACCTTTTTCAAAACGATAGACCATCAAATCACGAAGAAGTTTAGGGGTGTTGCTGAGAGCTACCAAACACTGTCGGACGTCACCGGGAGGCAGAACGCCCAGTTCGTCCCTGAGGCGACCGGTGGAACCACCGTCGTCGGCCATGGAAACCACTGCTGAAATATTTGTAAAATATTTTTTTAAACCGGTTAATAAAGTAAAATGTCCGGTCCCTCCACCAATGGTAACGATTCTGGTCTGTCTGCTTTCCATATTTTCTCAGTTAGTTTATTTTAATCATTACTGTATTAGTTTAACTAACTGATTTGTTTAAAGCAAGCTTTCAAGAGTTGTCTGAGAATAATGAAAGCGCTTTTGATTGAAGAAGTTGCCACAGAGTTGTTTTTCCGATTTCCCTCGGGCGGTTATTTGTTTTTATTTTCTCCAAACCTCTTTTTGTCTTTTTGTCATTCAATAATTTTGAAATCCTTTTTTAAAATTCCGTCCTTGATGTTTATTTCCCTTTCAAAGGAAAAAGTGTGACCACTGATTGGTTGTCCCTTGATTTTTAAAGTGTAGTGACCGTCTTTAGCTAAAAGATAATAGCGTCCTTCCAAATCGGTTACGGTAAAGTATTTTCTTTGATTATCTTGATACAATTCAACCACCGCCAGAGGGATCGGTTTACCGGCTTGATTGCGGAGAGTGCCAAATTTTTTGCGAAAACCGCGAGCCAAAAGATAAATAATGGTAAAACCGTATACGGCTAAAACCAAATAATTAAACCAGTGCGGGTATTTTATTGTTACTTGCAAGGAATAAATGGCACCCAGGATAAATATTCCGTAGAAAATGAAGTTTAAAACTTTGTGAAGTAGTCGCGTCTGATCAAAGCTCCGCAAATATTCGTGCCAGTTTATTTTTTCTTGCTTGAGAGCCAGGTTGAGATTCTCCACCGAAGCCGGATCTATTTCCTGGGGATGAGTGTAAAGTTTGCCGTAGAGAGGGTCTTCAGAATGACTGGTGTCCAGAGAATAATTCTTCAATTTTACCAATAGGCCGTATTTACCTTTTTGAGAAATTAAGAAACCGTAGCGACCTTGCTCGTCGGAGAAAGTGGTGGCAACGACTTTGCCACTATTCATTTCTTGAAGTTTTATTGGAACTTTTTTAAGAGGCTGCTTGGTTTCTTCGTCAAAAACAACACCCCAATCTTTGGTTTTGCGTCTTTTGGTAAAAGGAAAGGCGAAAAGAGCCAAGAGGGAAAAATGGGAAACTGGTGAAGCCAAGGGAATACCGGCCAAACCCAGGGCCACCAGGCCAACCAGTGTGGAGATTTTAGCCACCGGATTTGGAGATGGTGGCTGACTCTTTGGCTCACTGGTGCCGGGGAAAGAAATTTTTTCTGTCTCCCTTTTTCTTTCTTCTTCTTGTTTTACCTCTTCCTTTTCTCGTTTGGCCTGACACTCAACTTTTTCTCCATCTTTTTCACATTCCCAGCGGACTGTTTGTCCGGGGGCGGGAAAGTCCGGTTCGCTAATCACTTCTCCATTTTCACAAAGCGCTCCTTGAAAAGTAGTGTCCGCAGAAGAATAATCTCCCGCCCCGGCTCCGCAAAGGGGTGGCAAGCTTAGATTATAGTCATTTTTCTTTTCGGGAACTTCAATGTTTTTTTTGTGAGGACAATATTCGTAAGTATCACTATTCGTTTTATGTTTGACTTTTAATTCGTATTTAGCGCCTGATTCCAAACCATCTATAAAGAGGCTAACTCTTCCGGCGGCCGACGGTCTTTTTTTGATTTCCACTTTTCGTTCGCTCCCATTCAACAAATTTTTGACAGTCACTCTGAATTTCTGTTTTTCATGAGAAAAACTCGGATCAACTTCTACTCGGAGTTTAACCGAGTTGGTGTTTAATTCTTTTACGCCAATGGTTTTACATTCTGTTTCTTCCGATTCTTCTTCGTCGGGCGGAGTGGACGAAGAGCCACCTGTATTACTGGGAGAGTGACTGGAATAATTGATTTGTACTCCATTCAAAACTGGCATTGATCCTTTGTATAACATCGCTCGCCATCTTAGATCGTTGCCGAGGTTAGAGAAAGTGACTTCTTCTCCACTGTCTACTTTTATCCAATTGTTGCCTCCATCATTACTGAGGTAATAATCTATATATGACTGCCCGTTTAAAATAGCATCAGCCGTTAAAGTTGCTTTTTCAATATCATTGATATCGCCGTTTATTTTTTTGGACTGAACAGTCAGAGGTGACTGAACAGAAATTGGCAAAACGCTGAAAAATATATCTCCGGTGGAATTTTCTTGCCAAACAACAAAAGGCTCATCTTCACTATCAATAACTAGATCAATCTCGCCGGTTCTGACATGACCGGACAGGTTGTCGTCAGCGCTGGAACCATCGGCGCCACTCCAGGCAGAACCATTCCAGTAAGTGAAATGTGTACTGAACCATTGACTGGCGCTCCAAACTATCAAAGGTTGGTTCTGGGAATTTATTTTTAATTTCAGATCTGATAACGAAGCTCCTGCTTCAACATCAATAGTGTCATAAGAATTGCTCCCACCTAAACCATGCCAATCGTCGGTGCGTTTGGAAACCAGAATATCCCCAGCGTTATCATCCAGCCAAGCCAGAATGGGATTGTCGCTACCATCCAGCTCCATCCTGATAACTCGCAACGGTGAGGCTTGGTCATATCCGATCTGTACCCAATCACTTCCGTTCCAGCTTTTCACCCCTATACCCGGATTGGGACCTCCTAGATTGTTTTGATAAGCCACCAGAGGATGGTTCTGGGAATTTATTCGTAAGACGGGCAAAATATCATAGGCATAGCCGAAAATTGTATCCCGGTTGTTAGCGGAATTATTCTCTAACCCGCGCCAAGCAGACCCATTCCAATAATTAAAGAACACTCCATTGTTTGTGCCCGCGTTATCCCCCCAAACTACCATCGGTGTATCATTGTCATCCCTGCTTAAAATAACATCGTTAGCCACAGTTGAACTATCCCCATATATCACATCATAGGCACCTCCGCCTTTTCCTCGCCAAGAGCTTCCATTCCATTCTGTGTAAATAGGAAATTGGTGGCCAGCGCCATCATTCATAATGCCAACAACCATCGGGTTTCCTTGGCTGTTTTTGGTTATTTGAAAAGTGTTTATGCCATCGTCATAGTAAATGACCTCCATATTCCCAAAAGGTCGTTCCGCCCCCGTAACACTCCCATCCATTGTTGTCCAAGCGGAGCCGTTCCATTTTCTGATGTATAGATTATTGCTATTAGAATCACTATTATACCCGTGCCACAACACTATGGGATAGCCGTTGTTGTCTGTAATGATCTGAGGAACACGAGAGCGTAAACAGCTAGTTCCCCCGCCAGTACAATTAGCTGCCACACTGGAAATGTCTTCACTGCCATTAACGCCCGACATCGTCGTCCAAGCGGAGCCGTTCCAGCGAGTAAAGTAAATCTTGTTGTCGTCTTGCCAAACAGCCATCGGTCGCCCCTGCTGGTCTAAAGCCAGTTTTGGATAACGAGCATAGTCAGAAGCGTGGTAAATATTTTCCTTGCCAAGAGTGGTTTTGTCGGCATGACTCCAAGAGCCTATCTGCGAAACCAAGGTATAGGCGCCTTGGCTTTCATTATAATGAGCGTCTGTCTGGTCGTCATCTATAAAATCCTGGTTGTTAAAATCGTCTGCAAAGGTAAAATTATTACCTTCCGGTCTGGTGGTAAAGTGCCAGGTAGTTTTGTCAGAGATGCCCGGAAAAAGATTTACGGCGGTGTCATCTACGTTAACGTAATATTTGGTGTTGTAAGATAATTCACTGGACAGAGCAACGGAAATGGTATTTGTACCCCAGCCGGTAACTTGCGGAGAATCAACCGAAACGCTTTCTACAACGGAATCATCATCGTATTTTTTTAAGATTATATTTCCGTTACCTCGTTCCGCTATTTGATCAAAAGTGATAGACAATGTTGGACGAAGAGAGACTGTATTTATTCCACTGATTGGTTGTAAAGAGTTAATATGTAAATAGAAATCCCCCCAGGCACTACTCTGAGCATTATTGAAATTAGTTTGTCCGCTTAATTGAGAAAATAAGCTGGTACCTCCTTTGAAATTATAAAAACCAACCGTAATTGGGATCCCTCGATCGGTATTTTCTCCAAAGTTAAACTTAAAGCGTCCATCTCTGTATACTATTGTTTCCACATTGAAAACATCGCTCGGAGAATTCAGACTTCCGGCTTGAACGCGTATAATAACATCATCTTGATTTTCAGTTATATAAATGTCATCCTCCGGATGTTGGTCTAAACTGAGAAACAAGTTTGAACCATTATATGAATAAATAACATAATCTATAGGATCTTCCGCCTGTGTCAAAGGGGTAATAGCGACACCATTCTTGCCAACATGAATGTTCATTTTCGTAACTGTTTCTCCAAACATGGCAACCGGAAAGGGAAGGTCATAACTGTAGGAAACATTACTACCGGACAAATTTTTCCTCTCACCTCCCCCTTGAAATTCATGAGACAAAAGCATTTCAGTGGTGGCAGTATCTATAGCTAAAACATTTTTTGATAGAAACCACCCTCCTAACAACAGAACTGCAAAAACAAGAATTACACGCAGTAAATCTGTTTTATTTTTTGTTTTATTTTTCATTTTTGTAGCCTTTTAGGGTTTTCGTGATTATAGCATACTCTCGTATAGTTTGGCAAAAAAATATTTCTTTAAAATGAAAAAATGCAATTGTTTTTGAAAAATAAAGCAACACACTGTTTGTCTTTTGAAATTCAAAATTAATCTCATCTATTAAAAAGCCAACCGGAGTCGGTTTTTTAATAAGTGAAAATATCGTTATTTATCCTTCTTCTTGTCCAGTTTGTCCAGCTTTAGCTTCTTGAAAACATAATAAACAACAAAAGCAATAACCACGAAGTCAATTAAGGTGGAAATGAAACTGCCCAACATAATATCGGCGCCGGCAACAGAGAAATACATTTCTTTCAAGCCATCGGCGTTTCCCAAGACCAGACCAAGAACAGGATCTATAATGTCTTTTACCAAAGACTTCATCACATCGGAAACAGCCCCACCTAAGATGAAGGCAATAGCTAACCCAACTACTCCTTGCTCTCTAACAAAATCCATAAATCCCTTCATATTGTCATCACCTCCTCTCCCATTGTTTTTATTTTAATCATTCTAAAATTCTTCACACAAGTATTCGCTCTAATAATAACAAAAAACAGAACTAAAGACAACAAAACAACGAGGAGTGATTTACGATAACTTATACGATTTTTAAATATTTTTTCTTTATATCTACTTCCTGTCATCATTAGATATTTTTTCCGACAATGGGCAATTGACTAAATTAAAGTTTTGTTGCAGACTGGAAACCGGAATGGTTCTTTTTAATTTTTTCTCTGAAGGAGGTAAGAAATGAAAGAATGCGCAACGGAAATTTATTTTTGTCCCGTATGTGACGGGGCGTTGACAGAAAAAGAAATGCGGGACAAGGACAGTGTTTTACGCTTTTTTGAGTGTGCCAGCTGTTCTAAGGAATTTTTTAAAATAAAGGGGGTAAAAGACTTATACCCCCGATATCCTGTTGGAGATCTTAAGATTTCTTGTTGATAAAACAAGGTGGCAAGCGGTCGCCTGCCTAACCGGACCTGCAAAAAGCGGGTCTTTTAATTATATTAACTTTTAAATCCGTTAATAACTCGTGGGCAACAGTTTTTTTACAACCCTTCTTTCTTTGGTTTACCATCCTTTACTACTCTCATCAATCTATCTCTCTTCCCGGCTTCTACCTCTAGACAGGTTGGGCACAAGGCTTTCAACTTTGACAAATCACCATCCCAATCAATCGGACGAAAAACTTAAACCACCAAATTAATCAATCTGCCTGGGACAAAGATTGTTTTTTTGATTTCTTTGCCCTCGGTGTATTTTTTTATTTTCTCACTGGCCAGAGCTTTTTCCTTGGCTTCTTTTTCGGAAATATCCGCTGGGACTTTTATTTTATCTCGCACTTTGCCATTTACTTGGATGACCAACTCTGTGGTTTCTTCTTGAATAAATTTAGAATCATATTGAGGCCATTTTTGGTCTAAAATAAAATCTTTTTTGCCCAACTGTTCCCATAAATATTGGCTAAGGTGGGGAGCGAAGGGAGAAAGTAAAATCAGAAAGTTTTCCATTACTTTTAGCAAAGTCGCGGAACTACGCGGACTTGACGCTGAACCACGCAGAATATTTTTTCCCACGCCACTTTGTATTCTTTCTGCGTCCTTCTGCGTTTGTTCTACGTCTGTTTGCGGCTGCGAAACGATTCGTGAAGCGGTATTAATAAAAATCATCAATTTGCTGATAGCCGTGTTGAATTTTAGTTCTTCTATATCTTCAGTGACCCCTTTGATTGTTTTATGCAGAATAAATGGTAATTTTTTGTCTATCTCAAAACTTTTTCCTTCCCGGCAATCAATCAAATTTTTTTCTTGAAAAATTTTCCAAACTTTTTGCAAAAAATTGTAAACTCCTTTAACACCCTCCTCTTTCCACATTACGTCTTCCTCTAAAGGACCGGCAAACATCATATACATTCGCGTGGCATCGGCTCCAAATTGTTTGACCATATCGTCAGGGTTAACTACATTGCCTTTGGATTTGCTCATTTTCATACCATTTTTATCCAAAACCATCCCTTGGTGACGCAATTTCAAAAATGGCTCATTGAAGCTAACCAGTCCCATTTTATACATCGCTTTCACAAAAAATCGGGCATACAAAAGATGCATATAAGTATGCTCCGCTCCGCCGATATATAAATCTACCGGCAACCATCTTTTTAATTTCTCCGGACTGCAAAATTCTTTTTCGTTTTCCGGATCGGGATAACGCAAGAAATACCAAGAAGAATCCACAAAAGTATCCATGGTATCCACTTCCGGTGTCCAACCTTTACCAAAAATTTTCTCCGTTCGCTCTTTCAACTCTTTTGATTTCGCCAAAGGCGCCGTTCCGGTCGGCTTAAAATCCACATCTTCCGGTAGCAACCACGGTAAATTTTCCTCACCGACAAATTTCGCTTCACCTTCCGGCGAATAAACAATTGGAATTGGACAGCCCCAATAGCGTTGCCGAGAAATGGACCAATCCCGCAAACGATAATTAGTCGTCATCTCTCCACCCACAAATTCCGTAATCGCTTTCTTCGCCTCCTCGCTGTTCATACCGTCAAATTGTCCGGAGTTAATTAATACATTTTTACTAATAGAATGAAAGTTAATTATTCTTTTCGCACTCAAATTTTTTTTATATCCAAAATAATCGTGACTTTCAAATTCTAAAACTGTGCTTGTCCTTGATATTATCTTAGTTTTATTTGGATGAGTATGTTTCAACACCCAATCAAAAAAATTATTGATTTTTTCTTGTGCGTCTATTTTAAACTTACTATCTACTACATACTTAATCCTATATTTAGTTACATATCTAATCGGCAAATCATATTTTTTAGCAAACTCAAAATCCCTCTCATCATGTGCCGGGACTGCCATAATTGCTCCGGTTCCGTATCCGCCTAAAACATAGTCCGCTACAAAAATCGGAATCTCTGCTTCTGACGAAACCGCGGACTCACGCGGACTTAACGCCGAACCACGCAGAATATTTTTTTTCACGTCCTTCTGTATCTGTTCTGCGTCGGTTTGCGATTGCGAAAGCATTTTCGCAATAGCCGGGTTAATCGCCACCAATCCCTCCAATTTTACACCTGTTTTCTCTTTACTTTCCAACCTTTCCATTTCCGTTTTATTCTTCGCCCGCTCTATATACTTTTTCACTTCACTCCAGTTTTTAATTTCCAATTTCAATTTTTCTATCAACGGATGTTCCGGCGCCAGTACTAAATAAGTCGCGCCAAAGAGAGTGTCCGGTCTTGTGGTAAATACAGAAATTTCATCATTCAAAGTTTCACGTTCTTCCGTGTTAGTCTGCGTTAAGTCTGCGTCGGTCTGCGAAGATTTCTTTATTCTGAAAGAAATCTTAGCTCCTTCCGACTTCCCTATCCAATTAATCTGATTCTTCTTCGTCGCTTCCGGCCAGTCCACTTTGTCCAAGTCGTTGATTAAATCCTCGGCAAAGTCGGTAATTTTGAAAAACCAACCGGGTACTTCTTTTTGCTCAATCTCCGTTTTACATCGTTCGCATTTTCCGTTTTCCACTTGCTCGTTGGCAATGCCCGTATTGCAAGAAGGACACCAGTTTATCTTATCTGTCTTTCGCTCCACCAAACCGTTTTCAAAAAACTTGCCGAAAAGCCATTGGGTCCATTTGTAATAGGACGAGTCGGAAGTATAAATCAAGTGATCCAAATCATGCCCCAAGCCGAGCATTTTCATTTGCCGAATATAGTTTTCGGTATTCTTTTTGGTGGTTTCTTTGGGATGAATACCGGTTTTGACAGCGTAATTTTCCGCCGGCAAACCGAAAGAATCAAAACCTTGGGGGTGCAAAACATCAAAACCCCGCAACCTTTTGTAGCGGTAAATTATGTCCGAAGCGGTGTAGCTTTCCGTGTGTCCCATATGCAAACCATCCCCGGAAGGATACGGAAACATATCCAAGACATAATACTTAGGTTTGTCTTTTTGGTCACGATGAAAATAAGCCTTATTTTCCTCCCATTTTTTCTGCACTTCTTTTTCAATTTTTCTCGGGTTGTATTTTTTCATAAATTTATTTCTTGGTTAAAAAATTTTTGCTCAGCGGAAAAATAGGAATTTTGCGAAATTGTTACTAAGCACTTTTTTATTATAATAAAAATGCTTGTTTTTACAAATATTTTAAAAGGACGGTTGAAAAATTAGAATCAACCGTCCTTTGCTTTAGAGTTCACTTTTTTGGGTGTCCCAGGGAAATTTTCCGTCTAAAAAAATACTCACAGGGCACCCATCCTTCTCTCCTCTTATGACCACCCTGCCATTAACGAGGGTGACCGTATAGTTTTCATGAAGTTTTGCTAATAGGGTGCCTAACAAAACTTCTCGGGAGAGATTCATATTTTTAACCACCCCCGCATTAGCGAAGGCGGAAAGGATTGCTCTAAAAATTTCTACCGGCATGTCATTAATAAATTGCCGGGGATCTGAAATACTGTACTCACCTGGTAGATCAAAATAGGTTTCCACCAGTTTTTCTGCCGGAACTGCAGGATCCACTCTCAACAAAAGATCTTTTATTGACACTTCGGGAAAATGGCTGATAAATTTTTTTACATGTCTAAACCTCATGCGAACTGGAGATTCAGGGTTGCACATAGAGGAACAAACTGGGTATGCAACCCCAAGCAGAGCTGCCAGTTCCTTTACCGAAAGCCTCTTTTCGCTAAAGGAGAGCATGGCCTCTCTCACCAGCCCTGTCTTTTCTTTTTTTACCGGAGTTTTATCCGGCAAATCCTTGATATTCACCATTGTGATTCTCCTTTTTTTTCACAATTTCCCCGGTGACAACATATGCAATCACCAGGAATAAGATAAAACAACCCAATTGTGTCTGGTTCTTGGCTTTGAAGAGCCAAGAAAGGTAAACCAGACATAAAGTTAAAAAAACTATCAGAGCCGGCTTTGGGACTTTTTTGGTTATCCCTCGGCCGAAGTGGACAAAGCGGATTGTGCTCACTGACAATACAACAGTCAAAAGCACGATTGTCACTTTGATTAATTCGGGGAGAGGTGTTAAATATGCTCCCCAAACAGTTATGGTCCCAGCCGGACTGGGCAGGCCGAAGAAAAGTTCCGGACGGTAGTCCGGTCTTTTTTTGTCAACCAAGACAAATCTCAATAGCCGATAAAAAATGGCTAAGAGATAAGTACCGGCCAGTGGACCGGCCAAATCGGGGTTGGCAGTTTCTTGGAAAATCAAGAAACTGGGCGCCAAGCCGAAATTAACCAAATCAGCTAAGTCATCCAGCCAAGGTCCAGCCTTGGTGCCTCCATGTTTGACGGCCATCCGACCATCCAGGAGGTCAAAAATTTGACCGAGCATGGAGGTCAACACCGCCAACATTAAATCTCCCTGCCAAATGAAATAAATGCTCCCTAAACCGCAAAGCAGGTTTAGCAGGGATAAAATGTCGGCGTATGATTTGTTCGGGATGATTTTAAATGCGGCCGAACAAATTGCCAACACAAGGCAAGCCGTCATTATTTGCTCGGTCAGATCCGGTAGAAAACTACCGGTCTGAAGAACAAAAACGTAGGGAAAAATAGCAAAGGCTAAGGTGGCCTTTATTTTCCCAAACAAATTGGCGGCCACCGATAAGTTATGCTTCTCGGCAACCCGCCTAACCAAAGTCTGTCCCAACAGTTCCGCCAGAATAAAAGCGACAGACTGCCAAAATGGCAGAATACCCACAACAACAAAATAACCAATTGGAAGCAGATAGGTTATTTTGTCGCAGAGAGGGTCAAGCTTTTCTCCGCGACGACTGACCAGTTCAGTCGCCCGGGCCAGCATACCATCTAAAGCATCACCAAAGGAGGCAATAATGTAGATGGCAATGCCGATTTTGTGATAATCCAAGATGTAAAAGATAATTCCCACAAAAGATAAAAAGACCCGACCATAACAAACCCAATCCGGATGGAAGGGGTTTCTCTTTTTGTTTTGAAAGGATATCAAATAGTTCACCACCCTTTCCTCCTCCAACAACCTGGCTATACTCAAAAGAATAGCCAAGCAACAAATGCAAACAACCAAAATTAATAGCAAATTTTCCATTTTTTATATACCTCCCAAAAAATTTTGATTTTTTATTGTCAATGAACACAAACTCTTTCATCTTTTTCAGATGAAAAAGTTGATTTAACTTCCCAAAGAAATTCGTTTCTTTGGGAAGTTAAACTAACATATGATTCCAGATAAAGCAACAGAAAAAGTTGTGATTTGTTCCTAAGATACTGACTGTTTCCAGAACACCGGCCTACATCTTGGGCGACTCTGTTTTTTTATTATGATGTTATTGATAATTTCATAATAAAAAGCTCGAGCGATTTGTTGTTGACAATATAAGCAACCAACTTTGGACAGTTCATTTTTATTTATATTTATGAACAGCACAACAACTGCTCCATAAAATTTGTATCTTATTTAGTGCGCCTTGTTTGCGTAAATAGATCAATAATCAACTGGAAAGAGTATTATGATATTATTGATAATATCATAATACTTACCCTATAAACCCCCAGCATAGCTGGGGTGTATATTTGAAGGCATTTAACGTATGATAAAACCGTCCAGCCGGCAATTCGGCCGGCAGACTCTAAGCCACCGGCAGAGCCGGTGGTCGATTACTTTAGTGCTAGTTGAGAGATTTCGTTTTTATTTGCGAGTGCAAAAATATTTATTTGTAATCTTTTTAAAGCCTGATGAGTTTTAGTTTGCCACTATCAGTATCCCAAACAGCAAAAGTGGCGGGGTAACGAATATTAGCGACATTGCCGGGGTTTATTAATCGGCAATGACCAATTTTCTCCTCCCAAGGTTGATGGGTGTGTCCATAGAAGACCAGGTCGTATTTTCCGCTGACTGCCAATTCACGAGCTTTTTCCGGAAAATGAACAAAGGCAACTTTATATCCATCAAATTCCGCTTCTCCTACGGAAGGGAATATTTTTAAATTTGTTCCGGCAAACTTTTCACTCAAATTTTTATAGTCCCAATAGCCGGCGTCCATATTGCCCGGCACCAACAAAATTTTGCCGGGAAAGTTGGTTTGCAAAAATTCCACAGTTTCCTCCGAAGCGGTATCTCCGCAACAGATGATTGTTTCAACACTCTCTTTTTGACAATAATCCAAAACTTTTTGCAAATTAGCCAGATTATCGTGAATGTCGGAAATAATTGCGATTTTCATTTTTGTTTGAAAAAATATTTACTTGAGAAAATGATTCTTGAAAATATTCTAAATAGAAATCAGCGGGCTCTTAAAAAACCACACAATCACCAACTCAAACACAATTACCGTCAATAACTCAAAATACTATTATGATATTATCAATAATATCATAATGATTATATTCTCACCAATATATCGCCCGGCCTTGATAAACCGTATAATTGCAAGGGTGATACGCAACATACTTTGTGAGCCTTGGAACTACTGCACTCCCCTTATTATGATATTATTGATAATATCATAATAACAAATTTTGCTTCGCCTGTATTGAGTGGCTATTATAAATGCTCCGTCCTTAGAAAGAGAGAGTTCTCGCTGGATTAAATTACGGCCGTGACTCTTCCAGTTTTAATTCTTTTCATTCAACAATTTTTCAAAAAAGTTCAACACCTTTTTCCCTCTGGGAGTGATTGTATGTAAAACTTCCATATTGGAATATTTTTTGTAAATGAAACCGGCCTTCTCCAGTTTTTGAATATGAGAAGCGGCTGTTTGATATTGAATCTTTACCTTGTCTGCAATTTTTTCAACGTTTAAGGCGGGAATTTTTTCAATCAAGATTAAAATTTTTATTCGTTTTTTGTTGGCCAAAGCTTTGAAATAAATTTCCAATAGCTTTATTTGTTTCTCGCTGAAATTCATATTTTTCTTGTTTAAAATTTAACCCCTCCCCTATTATGATATTATCAATAATATCATAATAAAGCAAGTCCCCTTATAATAACGCCTTGTTTGTCAAACACATCGCAACCCGGGAAAACACTGAAGAGATAAGCAACTAAAATACTAAAAAAGCAAACAACTCTTGAGGTTTAATAAAAGGTACTATGTCAGTCGCTGTCTTTTATTGATTTTTTAAAATATTTTTTAACTCTTCTGTTTTTACAATTTGTCCTTCTTTGTTTGTCCGCTTTTTTAATTCTACCCCGCCGGCTTGCAGAGAGCGAGAAGAAACAACTAAACGCCAGGGAAAACCGAGCAGATCGGCATCGGCGAATTTTTCCCCCGGCTTCTTGTCGGGACGGTCGTCCCAAAAAACTTCCACTCCTTCTTTGCGCAAATCTTGATAAATTTTTTCCGCTTCGTCTCCGGCATCAATATCAATCAAGTGAACTTGGAAAGGCGATACCTCCGCCGGCCAGACAATTCCCTTGTCGTCGGCAAAAACTTCCACTATCGTCCCCAGCAAACGACTGATGCCGATTCCGTAACTGCCCATAAAAACAAAATGTTCTTTCCCGTTTTTATCTTTGAATTTCAAATCCAAGGGCTCGGAAAATTTTGTTCCCAGAGTAAAGATATTGCCGACTTCAATGGCCTTGGCTTCTTTCAGTTTATTTTTATTTTTGATACCTAATTCGGCCAATACCTCATCGTTAAAAACCTCTCTGTTGACAGCCAAATTTTTTTCTTGGTCAATGTAAATAATGTCTTCACCCGCTTCGGAAAGAGTTTGAAATTCGTGAGAATATTTGGAAAAAGTTCCGCCACTGGCAAATGTTAAATATGTTAAATCACCCAGACCGACCCTGCGAAAAATGTTTTGGTAGGCCTTTTGGGCTTGTTCGTAAAATTTATAATGCTCTTCTTCATTTTTGGAAAAGGAATAAAGAGCTTTCCAATAAAATTCTCGCCCGCGCATCAAACCGGACTTGGCGCGTTTTTCATTGCGAAACATGGTTCTGATATCGTAGGGATAGGCAGGTAAATCCCTGTGAGAAGAAATGAATGTTTTCATCAAATTGGTCATAGCTTCTTCGTGCGTAAAGGCCAAGCCCAAATCGGAACCGCTTTTGAGTTTGGTTTTAAACCAATTGTCAACCAATTCATCGTCCCAGCGATTAGTCTTTTCCCAATTAACTTTATTCTGCAGAACGGAATTTTTCATTTGTTGCCCGCCAATTTTATCCATCTCCTCTTTAATGATGGCGCTTATTTTTTCCAGAACGCGCAGGCCCAGGGGGAGCAATGAATAGACTCCGGCCATTTCTTTGTAAACATAACCGGCGCGAATGAGCAGTTGAGCGTTGCGACTGACTTCATCTTTGGGGGCGAATTTTTGTGTTTTGGTAAACAGTTCGGATTGTTTCATAAATTTGTTTTCTCTAAAAATTGTGATTTCCTATCTTAATTAAACACCAAAAAACCGATTGCGACAAGGGAGGAGAGAAGTCATTTACCGGCTTGAGATAAATTGCGAGGTTGTAATGTTAACTATGAATTACCATAAGCAATTAAAAAACGGGAACTGCGAATAATAAGCGATTATTCTTTGAATATTATGATATTATCAATAATATCATAATACCCATTTTTGGTTTTGATTATTTTCTTGGTCAATCTTTTTTAGATTATTGTCTTTTGACTGCAATCCTGGTTTAAATCTGAGTGATATTAAAATTAAAACAATGAAAAAAAGAAACAACAATGAGCTATAATAAGCTGGGAACAAAAATAGTTTATTTTACAGCTTACAAATAGATATTGGGGATAATCGACAAAAGATAAACTGTCATTTTCAGATCAATTCAATCTGATTTTAAGTATTATGATATTATTGATAATTTCATAATACTATTGTTTTTTTGATAACTTGGAATTTCCCAGGATAAATTATATGTCCTGAGAATTAATGATGGGGTGACAACGACAAAGCAAAAATCTTAAAATTTTATTTTCCGAATCGGGTGAACTTTTGTTATTATGATATTATTGATAATATCATAATACCTTTCTTTTAGCTGATTATTGTTCCCTGGTAAGTCACTGGTTCAAAGAATCATAAACGACAATTTGTCAGTTGGATTTCACTTTTGTCTATTATGATATTATCAATAATATCATAATAGCTTTTTTTGTTGGTCAGTTGGTGGGCTTGGAGAAAGCAAATAGAGGACAGATTATGATTTGCGAAATGGGTGATTTTATTCCTAGAAACAGGGCTTTTTGCCGGATTAAATATACGGGACAATTGATTTTTTCTTGTTGTGATATTGTTACAATTTATGACATCATTGTAATAGCAACCGTTCTTTCCGGAATTTACCGATTCCAAATGCATTATGAATACTGAAAAATTGGTCGTGAGTAGAAAACCGAGAGCTGTGAGTTGTTGTTCAGAAAATTAAATAAAGAGTTATCCACAGTTTTTCCACAGTGACTTGTTTGACATTTTTTGAGAAGATTTTATAATGAGAGTGCATCGTTGTTTATTGCGATGACAAAATGAAAAGGAGGAATTTTTTATGAAACGGTTTTTTTTCAGTTCTTTTGAGATAGGTGTATCTGGCGCATACAGGCAGCAGACAGAGACCAGGCCATAAGATGCCAGAGCCCGGTAGGAGACGCGGACCATGCAGATAGTCTTTAGGAGGCCGCGGGACGGCCTCTAGCAAACACAAAGATAGCCTCTCTTGAGGTGTAAAAATAAAAAATCTCCGCAACACAACCACCACCCCCAATCCTCTAACAGGATTGGGGGCTTTTTCTTTTGTGAGGGACAACTTATCAATTTAAAATTGACTTTTTTCAACAATTTATTCTTAAAAACTTAAATGACAAGATCTTTATTTCGCCTAAGTCTGTGGTCTTTAAATGTAGCTTTGAAAATTACTGCGAATCTCTTAAACGGAAACCAATTTGTTGATTCTCTTGTCCTCAGAAATACTTACAACTCAGAAGATAAACAAATAATAATCCGTTTGGAAAAAAGTTAAAAAGATAGTGATATCTTGAGGAAGGGATAGTAAATCTAGCAAAAAGAGAGGCGTGAACTGTGTCTAATCTATAAATTATGAACCGTAATGAATTGCAAATTATAAACCGGCTGAACTTTCTGTATTATGAAATTATCAATAATTTCATAATGCCTTTATTTTCACCTCCACTGATACAGTGTTAAATTTGAGTAAATTATGATGAATAGGAAATTAGCTGTAAACGATAAATTAACTAGTTGTATTTTATGATTATGCCTTTTTTATTATGATATTATTGATAATATCATAATGCCCTTTTCTTTTTAGCGGAATATTGCCTTCAAATAAGTCTCGGCTAAAAAATCAGGGGTGATAATTTGTCGGTCAGTTTTCACTTTTGTCTATTATGATATTATCAATAATATCATAATACTCTTTCATTTTTTTGTCAGTTACTCATCGGATTGCCAAATCATTAAATTGGCAGAATTATTGCGAATTAAAAAATCCGGTACTTGAAGTCCGGTAAATAAATCAAAAACTTTAACTTTTTACCTAATTGCATTATTCCGTTTTGTAAATACTTGCAAAAAGTCTGATTCGCCCTTACCGGAAATCATCAGAATTAAATCAACGAACAGAATAGAAGTGACAGCTTATACCCCCGAAATATACCCCCGAAATCTGACATATTGTGAGTGTTAGGATTTTCCGGTTTAATCTTAAAGACAAAGGCGGGGACACTTTTAGAAATATTGTTGTCAGAAATTGATTTTTGGTGTTTAATGGACAAGGGAAAACAGTTTGTGTAATTGTAATTCTGAGAAATATTGCCGACTTAGTTTGAGTCCGTACTTCGGTTTGTCTTTAGTCAATTTTATATAAAGACTGCGCCTCTTTTCCGGAATTTGTTTGTTTTTTCTCATTTTTTATTTGCTCCCAAAAATATTTTTCCCGAATCATGATTTTCACTCTTATTTAGCCTCTTATTTTATGACACGCTTGCAACGAAAACTCTATACCTTATCCTTCGTGATTTTGTTTATTCTGACCGCTCCCCTCTTAATAATGATGGCCAGTGGTTACAGTTTTGATTGGGTGGGCAAAGTCTTGGTACATAATGGAGGAATAACTATTAAAAGCATTCCGCGCGAAGTGGACATTTTTTTGGATGGCAAAAAAATTTCCGACAAAAAATTAAATATCATTAACGGCAACTATTTGATTAACGGGGTTCGCTTCGGCAAGCACACTGTCCGTTGTGAAAAAGAGGGTTATACCAGTTGGCAAAAAACGGTTGACGTTCATTCCGGAGTTTCCACCGAGTTTTGGAATGTAATTTTATTTCCCTTGAATAACAAAACCTTAAAAATTTATTCTCCCACCAACGTAGAACGATTTTTTTTGTCACCCCGCAATGAAAATGAATTGGTTTTGTACCGTAAAAATGGCGATAAACTTTCCATTTCTTTGCTCAATACTAAAAGCGGGCAGGAAAAGTTATTGTTTGAAACCGACTCTTACATTCACTTTTTGCCACAAGCGGAAGAAAACGTGGAATGGAGCAGTAACCATAAAAAAATATTGATTCCAGCGGAAAAATCCACTGGAGAAAAGGATTACCTTATTTTGGACACTGAAAACGAAGAAATCAAGCCGATATTTTTTTCGGAAATTATCAAAAAAACCCCTCTTTTGACAAAAAATTTGTCGGCGGAAGAAAAACAAAAAGCAAATTTAAAAAAATCCAATTCGGCGGAAGACGCTCTGTCAAACGGTGAGGCAAAAAAAGGCAAACGGGCCGGGCAAACTTTTTCCGGTAAAGAGGCGGTAGTAAAAGACAAAAAGGCCGGTAAAGCTTTTTCTCCGGTTGATTTGATTTATTACGCTCGCTGGATGTTTGACAACGATCATAAATTATTGCTGTTGACGAGCGACCATCGCCTCCTTTTTGTGGATGTTGATGAGCCGACAGAAACACTCTTAATAGATGAAGGGGTTAATGGCTTTGATTTGGCCGGGGATCATTTATATTATTTAAAACTTAATTCCGGAGAAATTTGGGACGTCAAACCGGGAAAAGATTATCGTCAGCTCATAGCCAAAACAAAATTTCCTCCGGCAATAGGCAATGAGATTTTTTTGAGGATGTTTGTTTACGATGAATTAAGAATGACTTTTCTAACGCCTACCAAGGAGTTGTTTGTTTTAAATAAACTGAAACCTTATGACTGGGAGTTGATTTTCAATAAGATTGCCGATGGTGTCAAAGGCATCCAATTTAGCGACGACGGCAAAAAAATGCTTTACTGGACCAATAATGAAATTTGGGTTTATATGCTTCGTGATTGGGACAATCAACCGCGACGACACAGGAACGAAAAGATATTCATCACTCGTTTTCTTTCCGGAGTGAACAACGTGCAATGGTTGGAAACATTTGAAAACGTGATATTCACCAAGGAAAATCTCATTAAGGCGGCCGAACTGGACAACCGGGATAAAATAAATCTGGTGGATGTTTATCAAGCCAAGGGCGAGATAGAAGAACATAATGGCTTGTACAATAAACAAACCGGCTTGTTTTATTTCTTGGAAGATGGCGATTCGCAAAAGCAAGTGCGCTCCATTGAGGTTATTAAACATTCAAGTTTTTTCGGTTTAGGCGCTTAGAAAACGATGCATGATGTAGCAAATTCTGTTCTTATCAATTAGAAAATTCCAACTAAAAAATCGGGACAGGTAATCCCGATTTTTGAAATGTTGCCAGCAGACAATTCACTGTTTCCTATTCCACCACCGCCAAAACATCTTCCATAGCATTAAGGATTAGATATTCTTGGCCTTTAAATTCAACCTTACTGCCGGCATATTGTTTGAAAATAATTTTAACGCCTTCTTTAATTTTAGAATTGATGCTTGAGCTGTCACCAACAGCCACAACTTCCCCTTCTTGAGGGGTTTCATTTCCCTCACCTTCCGGCAAAACAATGCCTGACTCGGTAGTTTTTTCTTCCTCTACCGGTTTAACCAAAATGTTTGCTCCCAAAGGTTGTATTTTTGCCATTTTATTTATCTGTTAATTATTAGTTATTGATTAGTTGTTTATTCTTTCGTTTCTTATTTTAAGAATTTTAGCAATCGTGTCAAGTAATTGCTAATTATCGACCCGGCCCCCTTGATTTAATTGCACAGTTGGGTATTATTTATTTGCACGGGTTTGTTGTGAGTGCTTTATTTGCCTGCATAGCTCAGTTGGTAGAGCAACGCACTCGTAACGCGTAGGTCATCGGTTCGATCCCGATTGCAGGCTCAAGATTGTTACTGTGCTGATCAGAAGACAAGCAAATCCAATGTCACTAAAAAAATAAAAACGAGTGAAAGAAAAGAAAGATGAATAAAATTTTATTGCGTCTCAGATATCCAAAATTGATTTTACTTGGAGTGTCTTTTTTGTTGGGTTTTTTGATTTATTTTGACCAAAATAATTTTCATTTTCACACCCTCATTGACAAGGCCGGTTATTGGGGAATTTTTTTGGCGGGCGCTTTTCTTTCCCATGGTTTCACTTTGGGTCCCGGCATCGCTGCCCTTTTAATTGTCGCCCAAGAAACCGGCAGACCTTTTTGGTTGGTCAGTTTGATTGCCACCTTGGGCGCCATCATCGGCAATGGAATAACTTACAATCTCTTGCGGATTTCTTATCATCAGGAATTGGAGGAATTATCGCGTCTGCCCTTTTTTAAAAGACTGCAAGAATGGAGTGAACGACATACGCCAAATCTGATAAAAAAATATCTCTTTCCCGTTTTCGCCGGCATTATTTCCGCCACTCCCTTGCCCGATGAATTTAGCATTTTGTTGATTAAGGCTTCGCAAGGAGTTTCCATTACCGCCTTCACCATTATTACCGCCTTGGTTAGTATTTTCGGGGTAACTGTCATTTTACTGCTGGGTCGGATACTCGCCGGCTAATTCATTTTCTTATTTTCAATCCATTCCCGCAAAGCTTCCTGGTAAGGACGTAGGGGCGGTCTTTTTCTGTTTTGCAAAACGGAAACCGCCGGTCTCTGCGCCGGCCGAGGAAATTCTTCCGGTCCCACCGGAATTATTTTTGTTTTCAGGTTTAATAGACTATAAAGAGTTTCTACGCCTTCAAACCAAGTGGCTACCCCTTCATTGGCCAAGTGGTAAATTCCGTTTGGTTCACGATTCTCAACAATCTCCCGACTGGCCCGGGCCAGATCGGGAGCGTAAGTAAATTTACTGAGTTCCCCGTCCACCGCTTTCACGCTGAAATGCTTTAATCCCAATTCCCACATCACTTCAAAAAAACTTTTTTTAGCCAAATTGTTTTTGGAATCACCACCAAACAATTTGGAAAGGCGAATTAAATAATAGTCGCCGCTAACCTCTTCCACCGCCTCTTCTCCACGCCACTTGGTGTAGCCATAACGGTTGAGCGGGTTGGGCTGATCGTCTTCGGCATATTGCCAGCAAGAAATTGTTTCCTCTCTGCCTTCATACTGACAACCATCGCAACCGTGTCCACAGCAATAGGGCGCTCTCTGACCGTTTTTATATCTTGGTCGCTTTCCGTCAAAGACATAATCGGAAGAATAGTGGACAAAAGTGCTTCCCAAATTATTGGCTATTTCCGCCAATTTCTTTGGCAAATCAATATTTAAAACTTTGGCTTTGGCATATTCCTCATCATCTTCTTCGCAGGAATCAACCGCGTTGTAGGCTACGGCATTGTAAATAACGTCCGGCCAGACAGCTTGTACTTTGTTTGTTAATTTTTTAAAATCACGAACGTCCACTTCATCAATGTCCCAAGCAAACACTTGATAATCTTCAGGGTTATTGGCTTGGAGCTGGCGGTAGAGCTTGGTTAATTCTGAACCAAGCATACCTTTGGCTCCTAAAATCAATATTTTTTGCATAGTCTTAAATTAAGTTGTTTTATTTTTACTAATCACCCTCTCTAACTGAAAACGAGCAATTTCACTTAATTCTTCGCGGTTACTTTGCTTGTCAACATAAAATGGTTTTCCCAAATAAACATCTTTTTTCTTAAATGCTACCGGAATTATAGGAAGAGCTTGTTCGTTTATTTTTTGATAAAGTTTGGCAATCAAGCCGTATCCGGGGAAAGGGTGTCGTGGATCATTTTTCAAGCGAGTCCAAAGACCATCAACAAATAATTGAATATTTTGTCCCGCCAAAAGAACGGCTACGATTTGTTTTAAATATTTTTTATTTTTTAACAAATCAACTGCTGAGTATCTAAGTATTTTCTCTTGATTTCTTTTTTCCCAAAAGGGCGCTCGTTTTAAAATTTCTTTTTTTTCTTCTAGACTCAATTCCGGAAATTTAGCCCGTAACGGCAACATTTCCAACTCTTTCATCAGATTTTTTTTGACACCAAAAAGAAGTTGATCCTGCCAATGAATGGTTTCAGAAGCTACCAGATGAACTTTTTCGTCTAAAGCCACCATGAGTCGCCAGATGTCATCTCCTTCATTGTGCCGACTGATAAATAGTTTTTCGCCGACGGGAAGGTTTTCTTGACCGTAAACATGCTCCACTAATCTACTCTTAACCATTTTGACCAGGTTGTAAATAAGGGAGGGTTTGTCAGCCGGCCTGATATAATCTGGTAGATATTTTCTGATAAATTCTTCTTTTTTATTTGTAATCTTTTCTTGATTAAAATTTGCTTCTTTTTTATTTTTATTCAATGCCATATTGATATCCAACTAAAACTTATTTTGCCCGAGGAGGTGGAATACGAGGACCGAGTTTTTTAATTTTTAAATTATTCAATTGTCCCCTTATTTTATTGATTTCTTTCAATACTTCTTTCTTTTGCCAACCCTTCCTCTCTAGCAAATTAAGACAATATTCAATGGTTTTTTCATAGTTGTTTTTAAAACGAGTATTGATTTTTTTCCAGGGAATACCTCGCAAATCGTCAGCCAGCCGGTGGTTAAATTTTACCAAACCCTCTTGCAACAAAACGGCAATCATCGGATAGCCAAGATATCCCTGCCAGTAACTGCCGTTATCATTAGCCGTCAAAGCATTGAAATCTTTGTTGGCTCTAACCAAATAAAATTTGTTTCGCTCGGAAGAATAAACCCGCCAACAAAGTTCACTTTTGCTTCTTTTCTCTGACGGAGCGCAGGGTTTTATTCTGTCTTTATCGCCCAGAGTGCCCAGGGCCTCAAAAATTTTAATCAACGGTGGTTGTTTCCAAAAATTTTTTCCCGGCGCCACCGTCCCGTGTCTGTTCATCAGTTTACTGTTGGTTGCCATAATAATTTTTGAAACTTAAAATAGTTTTCCCAATATATTTTCACCGGTACTAGAGTTATTGAAAAGCCATCCGACCAAATAGATCAGCAATAAGAACAGCAGACCTGATATCGTTGCCAATATGATGTAGAATTGATATTTTTTATTCATTCTTTTAGGAAGGATTATTTTTTAAATTACTTTTTAATATTTAACCATTTTTTATTCTTCAACTCGGGGGGCAAGAAAGTTTGTTTCTTGTTTTCTTCGGCTGAAACTTTGGGAGTGTATTTATAGCCCTGACCATAACCTAATTCTCTCATCAATTCGGTGGAGGCATTGCGAAGGTGCAAGGGAACCGGTAGGTGGCCAGTTTTTTTGACTGTTTCGGTCACTTTTTGGTAAGCCTCGTAGAGAGCGATTGATTTTTTGCTTTTAGCCATATAAACGGTGGCTTGGGCCAAATTGAGAGCACATTCCGGCATCCCCAGAAAGCGACAGGCGTCGTAGGCGGCAGTGGCTTGAGGAAGCGCCAGACTGTTGGCCAAGCCGATATCTTCACTGGCAAATCTAATCAAACGACGGGCAATGTACAGAGGGTCTTCTCCCCCTTCCAGCATCCTGACCAACCAATATAGGCCGGCGTTGGCGTCTCCGCCACGCAATGATTTATGAAAAGCGCTAATGAGGTTATAATGTTCTTCTCCTTGGCGATCGTAAAAAAGATTTGATTTTTGCATGGCCTCTTCAATATCCCGGCGCCGGACAATTTTTTGGCTAATTGATTTGCTTTTACCTTTTTCTTTTGCCCGACTGGTTGAACAAATTTTAGGCAAAACTTCCAAGGCATTGAGCAATGTTCGGGCGTCACCATTGCTGAGGGTGACCAAGTAGCGTTTATTTTTGTCCGATATGACTAAATTTTCTTTCCCCAAACCATTCTCCTTGTCCTTCAAAACTTTATTTAAAATCTTTAACAAATCTTTGTCCAAGAGACTGTTAAGAATAAAAGTGCGACAACGCGACAATAAAGCGTTATTAACGGTAAAACTGGGATTTTCGGTGGTTGCTCCGATGAGGATTATTTTCCCCTTTTCCACATAAGGCAACAAGGCGTCTTGTTGCGACTTATTGAAGCGGTGAATTTCATCAATGAAAAGAATTGTCCGCCGGCCAGACCGCAAATTATCCGTTGCTTGACGAGCGATTTTTCTGATTTCCTTGACTCCCGCTTCGGTAGCATTGAGCTGTTGAAAATCGGCTTTGGTTTCTTGAGCAATAATATTGGCCAAAGTGGTTTTACCACTACCCGGAGGTCCCCACAGTAAACAGGAGGCAACCTGATCTTGGGCGATCAATTGTTGTAAAATTTTTCCTTCTCCGACTAAATGTTTTTGGCCGACAAATTCAGCCAGATTCTTCGGGCGCATTCTTTCGGCTAAGGGCGCAGATTTATTTTGCATAACTAAATTTTGAAAGCTTGAATTAACGAACCGACCGGTAACCTCCGGGCACTCCCTTTTTGGACAAAACTATTTGCCAAAGTTGATTCTTGCGAGCGCGGAAGGAGCCGGCGCAGGAAAGAAGGTAGTACTTCCACATCCGGTAAAAACGATAATCATATTTATCCTTTAATTTCGGGTAGTGTCTGTCAAAATTTTCAAACCAAGCCATCAGGGTTTTATCGTAATCGGTTCCAAAATTATGCCAATCTTCCATTACAAAAATATTTTCAATAGCTTTGCCTATTTGAGCGATGGAAGGCAACATTCCGCCGGGAAAAATGTATTTATCAATCCAGGCTTCGGTGTTACGCACAGATTTGTTTCCGCCAATGGTATGCAGCAAAGTTAGGCCGTCATCTTTTAACAGTTTGGCAACTGTTTGCATATACTGACGATAATTTTTGTAACCAACATGTTCAAACATGCCGACGGAAACGACTCTGTCAAATTTGCCTTGTAGGTCACGATAGTCTTTTAAGAGAATTGTTACCGGCAAGCCGGCGCATTTTTCCCGGGCCAGTTTGGCCTGTTCCCGGGAAACAGTGGTACCGACGACTTCTACCCGATATTTTTCCGCCAAGTATTTAGCCAACTCACCCCAGCCACAACCAATGTCCAATACTTTTTGTCCCGGTTGAAGTTGAAGCTTGCGAGCAATGAGTTCAAATTTGGCCAGTTGGGCTTCTTTGAGATTTTTTGCCCGGCGCCAATAGCCGCAACTATAAGCCATTACTTCTCCCAACATCAGACGGAAAAGATTATTGCCAATATCATAGTGTTTTTTACCAATGTTGAAAGCTCGCAACTTGCGTCCGAAATTAAACAGAATTGGCTTTAACAAACGCCAGGCTGTTTTCCAATTTTTTATTTCCGGGCTTTGATCCAATTCGGCTCTCAGTATTTTTGTAAACAAAACATCCAATTGTTGGCTGTCCCACCAATCATCCATATAGGATTCGCCAAAACCGAGAGTGCCATCACGAAAAAGACGATCGTAAAAACGTTCATCGTGAACAACCAAGTCCCACGGTCTTGAACCGTTGATTTTGACATCGGCTCGGCTCAAAACTTTGTAGACTAAAGTTTTTTTACCATTCATTTTGAAATGATAAACAAAATTTGATTAACAATAATCAGGTGATCGCGAACTTGCCGGAAACTAAATAATCTTTTTTTCTTTGGCTTTTTTGATAATCCTTTTGATAGCGATTTTGTAGGAAGCGCGTCGGTAAGTCAAACCTTCTTTTTCCGCCAATTCTTTAACTTGCCGATAGGCCCCCACTATTTTTTCTTTCAATTTGCTGTTAACCTCCTCCAAACTCCAATGCTCTCCGCTTAAATTTTGTTTCCATTCAAAATAAGAAACGATGACCCCGCCGGAATTAGCCAAGATTCCCGGTATAATTTTGATACCTTTGTCAACCAAAATCGGCTCGGCTACCGGCATAATCGGACCATTAGCCAATTCCAAAATCATTTTCGCTTGAACAGCTGGGGCGTTTTTAAGCGTGATAACTCCACCCAAGGCGGCCGGGATTAACAAATCAACGTCCAAACTTAACAATTCTTCGTTGTTGATTCGCCGGTATTTATCATAAGTAATTAACTTTTTTGTTTTCTCTTGACCGTGAACATATTTAATCAATTCGGGAATGTCCAAGCCTTCGGCATCGTAAAGACCGCCGGAAGAGTCAGAAACGGCCACCACGCGATAGCCGGCGTCAAATAATAATTCCGCCATCACCGAACCGGCGTTACCAAAGCCTTGGACGGCTACAGTTATTTCACTTTTTTCTTTGTCTTTATATTCTTCTTCTAAAATGTAAAAACCACCCATAGCTGTTGATTTATCACGACCTTCGGAACCGCCTTGCTCCACCGGTTTTCCGGTGATGAAGGCCGGGCTGGGTTGGCCGGCAATCTTCTCGTACTCATCCAGCATCCAAGCCATAATTTGCGGATTGGTATTGACATCCGGCGCCGGAATATCTTTGTGTGGACCAACAATGTCAAAAATTTCTCTAACATAGCCACGAGCGATTTTCTCCAACTCTTTTTGAGAATAATTCTCCGGATTGATACGCACGCCCCCCTTGGCCCCGCCAAAAGGCAGGTCAACCAAGGATGTTTTTAGAGTCATTCCAAAGGCCAGTTCACTAACTTCATCCACGTCCACTGATTGGTGAAATCGTATTCCTCCCTTCCCCGGACCGAGAATAAAACTGTATTGAACGCGGAAGCCGGTAATAATTTCCAAACTGCCATCATCTTTCTTAATGGGGAAGTTGACTTGCATAATTCTTTCCGGATGCTTTAACAAGACCAGTTCGTCTTTTGTTAAAAGATTCTCTTTACGGATATTATCTAGCTCCGTTTTACAATTTTGGCAAACAATCAGTTCGCCTTCGGTGTAAATCATATTATTAAAGATTAAAGATTAAATTTTGCTTATTTCATTGTAGCACTTTACTTTTCAATTGACCACCTTGCCAGTTGATTTTATCTTAGTCGCCAGCAAGAGACTGACCCCGGCTACAGTTAAAGCCAAGAATAACATTAAAACGAAAAAAGACCACTTATCCAAAATAAACCCGGTTATAAAAACAATTATTGAAGTGGTCGGCCTTAATAGCAAGCCTTTTAAGGAAAGTAGGCTAGCTCTATTTTCGTCACGAATTCTTTTATTAATTTCAACGGTTAATTTGGTGCTCAATATTCCCCTAATGAAATTGATTAACAGAACTCCAATCACGGAAACAATTAAATATTTCACCGTACCCATCAATAACATTGCCAGCATAAGACTAATCAACAACAGATTTAAAGTAATTTTGATTTTCTAGCGACAGGAATCCCGGCCTCCTTTTAGATCGTAATCCATTTTTAGCCAACTGAATTTCATAGCATTGGCCTGGGGGCAGAATTTTTTCTTTTTCAATTCATACTCCACGCCCAAGACAGCTTTGTTTTGCCTAATGAAAGCCTGCAAAGGAGCGCACTCGTTGTATTCAAAGCATTGTTCGTTGATGGCAAAATCAAAATCATTAACCAGTTGTCCCACCTGTTCGATATCATTCTTCAAGGCAATGGCCAAGCCTCTTTTGTGAGCCTCTCGCGCCAACCATTTATTGTAGCGTAATTGATCTTGGGCGGTAATTTTGAAACCGGTCTTATTGGTATAGCCATCTATGTTGTCAGGTTCAATCCCGTCACATTTTTTCTTAACAGCCAAATCCATTCGCCTTAGGATGATGGGAGCGAATTTTTGAAACTGAGCAATATTCAACCAACGTTCACCCGGCCAATCTTCCAATTTGCGACCGATAACATCTTTGGGAAATTGCCCGGCATCCGGTCGCCATTTTTCCCAAGTACCGGCGGAGAAATAACAAATAACTTTTATTCCCCTTTTGTGTAAACTGTCAATAACAGATTGCGGAGTATCAAATAAATCAATGTCATAAAGATTGACATTATAGGAGGTGTTAATGGGTCCATCCAATTGCCACTGCCAGGTAATTCCGGGGCGAGGATGATACCAGGTGACTTTGTTGGTATTCTCTTTTTGCTCTGATTGATTGCCGACTTTATCATTTTCTTGGCCGGTGACTAAAGAGTAGCCGGCTTCTTTCCAGGCGTTTAGACCCCCTCGCAGTTCGTAAACTTCTTTGAAACCGAGTTCTCTGGCCAATTTTTCCGCTCGTTGACTACGGCATCCGGAAAGACAATAATACAGATATTTTTTATTTCTATCCATTTTGGCTACCTGCTCTTTAAAATCCGGTTGGAGAAAATCCAAATTTATAGCTCCCTTAATATGCCCTTCTTGATATTCCCGGGGCGTTCTGATATCAACAATAACATAGCCACCCTCTTCAACCTTCTTTTTGAATTCAGTCGGAGAGAGCAGATTCACTCCAAAATTATTTTCATTACCCATTTCTGCCGGTTGCTCGTTTTTTACTTCCGGCTTTTGCTCACTATTTTGTCCGGAAATATTTTTGGAACGATTAAAATTGTAGAGAAAAATAACCAACATCAACAGGCCCAATATTGTTACCCCTCCCAACCAAATAATTTTTCGTTTTAATATTTGTTTGAACATACTCATTGATAAATTAATTATTATTTAAAATTTGTTTGAGTATTTGTTTGAGTATTGGCGTCATTACTTTCATTTTCTCCTTCAGCGCCGATAAACCTTGGGTTGGCAATATATTTTCTGAAGGTAGCCAAAGCCGCCGGTGAAGAATCCAAGCGTAAAGTGGCCCAAAGATTATCATCTTCTTCCCAGTTCTCGTGCCAAGGAGAAATTGCCTTGAATTGTAGAGGGCTTTGAGGATTTAAAATATACTGAAAGGCCCCGGCCAGCCAGTGATCTTTTCTACCCAAAGGATGATGATCAGTAACTCCGAATTCCAAAAGAGCAATCGGTTTCTTATTACTGATTTCCAAAATTCGTTGTTGTGTTTCTTTCATTATCTCCGGAAATGTGTCCCAGTAGTCTTCAGCCGGATTTTGGGGACCATAGGCGCTGATGCCAATCCAATCAACATAGTTGTCGCCGGGATAATAATTTTTTTGGCGATTCCAAGCCACATCGGGATCAGAGTAAACATCCGGATGCCAGAACCAGGTAACATTTTTAACTTTTTCTTCTCGGAAAATGTCCACGATGTGCCGATAGGCATCTATAAATCTTTCCGGTCCGTCCGCTTTTTGCGGGTCTCCGTATTTGGTTTTAACGCCACCGCCATTAACCGCCCCGCTCCAAGGAAACCAATTACCGTTCATTTCCAGGCCGAAGTCAATTAAAACCATTTTACCGTAATCTTTGACATCTTTAGCGTATTGATGCAGTTCATCATCAAATTTTCCGTCAATAATTTTTTGCAGAGAAAAAGTTTTATCATAAGCTGTATCCAAAATTTTACGGGGCATCATACGAACAAAAGGAATAGTCCCGGTGGAAGCAATAATGTCAACTTTTTTACGGGGAAATTTTAGTCCGTCTCTTCCCCAATTATTGGAAAAATAAGCCCACTTGATTTTCTTGCCAACCAATTTGTTAAAATTTTCTATCCTTTTGGCGGTAACATAATCTTCCGGTCCGCCGAAGTCGGGAAAAGCGCCAAAGTAAATTTTGTCATCATCCGGCGGGAGAAGTTTTATTTCCGAGATGGTTTGTTCTTTTTGCTTATCCGAATCAACTTTTCTGTCATTGTTTAACAAAGATGTTGCCTTTTTGCCATTAGTGCGATTGTTATCATTAACGGATTGTTTTAGTGTTTTGTTTACCTTCTTTCGTAGATTTGGTTGTTTAGTAGAATGTATTTTAAAGAAGTAAAAAATCAATCCGACTGATAAAATCGCCAAAAGAATCAACGAAATAATTAGTTTTGATTTTGATAAATTAGACATATTGTTTAAAAAATAATTTTTAAATACTTATTTATTTGTTTGTTATTTGATTTATGAATTTGAATTTGTATTTGCTGATTTGGAGTAGTTTGACTTATGAAGGGATGTTAATTTTCCGACTGATGAGCAGTTTTGGTTCACCTTTGTCTAAGATTGGATCGGTACCGGTTTTGTAAACTTCCACTTGATAATTTCCGGGCTTTAGTTTGTCAACGGTAGCTTCCAGGGAAGAGTAGCATTGACAACGACAACCACGACCATGCCAAATCTCGTAAATTTTAATCTGATTGTCACGAATATCAGATTTTATTTCTACTTGGCGACAACAAAGATGATAATCGGCGCGATAATATTTTACAGCGTTGCCTTGAGCTTCCAGACGAATTGTTTTGGGACGATTAAAAAATTCTGAAGGACTATTTTTTCGGCCAGCCTGTTTTTTCGTCTGTTTTTGATCCCCTTCCCCACAGCCATTTACTTTGTAAGAAAAAATTGGTTTGATTTTTGTCGGTTTAAACTTGGAAATAAGTCTTTGAAATTTACCGGCGGACTTTGGCGGTTGACCAGCAGGAAATTGATGAATTTGTTTATTTTGAGGAAAAATGTTTTCGGCGAAACTTTTAATGTTTTGACCAACCGGAAATTTCAGAAGCAAAATAGCCACTACAACAAAGATGGAAATGGCGATAGTCAGGAAAATTCTTTTTTTATTCATTTTGTTTTTTTATTTTTTAAATTTTTATGCTTGCGTTTGTTTTGAAATTTTTTGAAGTGTTTCTGAAGAGACTTTATCTGCAAAAAAACCTGCAAAAATCTGAACTTGATAACCGCGGAAATCAAAACCTGATTGTTTCATTGTTTAGTAATCGGGAAATGATGTTCTCCGTCGGTTGTGAAAAATTTTTGTCGGGATGCCGAGAGTTGAACTCGGGCTACACGCACCCCATGCGTGCGTACTACCGTTATACTACACCCCGCTAAAATGGTTTTCTACGCTGATTATACTAACATTGTTTGGGCATCTTTTCAAATAGACCTTGCTTCTGACGACTTGATGCGTTAGGACAAAAATAGCCAAGCATAAAAAAGGAGGTGCGAAATGAAAAAAGGGGGGGAAGAATTTTTAGGAAAGGTGAAGAGGTTTTTTATGAATTGGGAGGTGATTTTTTTATTGTTCTTTCTCTCTGGTTGAATTTAAAGAATCAAAGCCAGAGGAACTAAAAAGAGAAGGAATTTATCTAGAGTTTCTCCTTTCTGAGGTTCGGCCAAGCTTTCTGGATGTTATTTTCTACCTGATGTTTGACACTTTATTGATTAAAGAAGAAGTCAAACATGTGTCCGAAAATAGCATCCAGAAAGCTTGATGGACAAAGGATTTAGGGGGATAACACTAAATGAGTTAAAGTTGTAAAAAAAGAGGGAGGGAAAAGGCGAAAGAATTGGGAATGTGGCCGTAACGGTCAAAAATCTCCTGGGGCTGAATTTCATCAGCCTTTTTGTTTTTAAAAATTCTTTATTTTATCTTCTTGTTTTCAACGGCCTCCACCAATCGGGATTGTTTTTGTACCAATCAACGGTTTGTTTTAGACCTTCTTTCCAGGAGATTTTTGGCTCCCAACCCAGTTCGTTTTTGATTTTGCTGAAATTGGGCAACTTTTTGCTAAATTTTTGCAAACTTCATTTTACCTAACCCCATTGGCGACTCTTATAAAACAATGAAAAACCTTAATGAAGAGTTTGCTCTGTTGTTATTGGCCTGATAATTACCCAATGCATATTTTCTCCTCCTTCTGTATCTTCTTCTATTTCTTCTAAAACAAATTTTACCCCAATTTCCTTACCTAAACGATTTAGTTGCTTGGTTATAATCTGATAACTGGTTTTTTCTCTGGCTCTGGCCAAAAGTGGCAAGGAATTGTTTTTGTCTAGATAGTACTTTTTATAAAGCTGCAGAAAAGCTTTAATCAATTTTCCTCCGGCCAATTTTGCTTCCGGCAAAGCCGCTAAATCAGAGATATAAATTACTTTCTCGCCTTCATCTTCTCCTTCGTAAGCAAAGAGATAACCTTTCATCTTCCCCTTTTCATCTTCATAGGCTAAAGATAAATTGGGGCGATTAAAATGAGTGTTATAAATATCTTTAGCAATCAAACCATTTTCCATATTATGAAGATACTCCATCAGAGTTTGATTGTCCGCGTAAGCCTTGCCTTCAATATAGGAAACTTTAAGAGTATCGACATAGGTAAGAGGACGGATGTTTTTAGGATATTTTTCTTTTCTTTTTTCTTTTTCTGAGAAGAAAATTTGTGTTGCCCAGAGATTTAAAGTTTTGCTTTGGTTTTTTTTATTCACTGTCACCTCATAAACATTTTCACCAGTACTATCGCTGTAAGCCACAGGCGCCACCGGCAAAAAAGTGTTTTCTATGCTATTGCCAAATACCAAATCGTTATACCCCATGCCTATTAAAAATTTCTGATTATTCAAATTATCGTCTGTTGCATAATGTTTTAGATATTCGGCAAAAAATTTTCTATATAATATCTCTAAAACATTTATATTTCTTCCAATATTGGGACGAACCTCGATATTATCACAAACCACCACTTCTTTTTGTTGCTCGATAATATCATCGGAAACAAAGTCACTCATAGATTTATGCTCCTCTTGGGCCAACTTAATAATTTCCGGAATGGGTTTCTTAATGTCAATATCCTTGGTTAAAACCGATTGGGCAATCGTGCGCCAGACCCTTTTTCCTTTCTCCTGAGTTTCTACCTGAATTACAAATTGTCCGCAATTGGGATTAAAGGTGTAAACATTATTTTTCCCGGACCCAAAGGGCATACAACACTCTGTGTCGTTACCGGCCACTACAGCTTCCGGATCAGATTTCCAGGTTATTCTAGTCCGATAATTTCTAAACTCTGCTCTAAGACCGATTGATTTATCAAAAATTATTTCTTTAACTTGTTTTTCTATTTCCGGGCTTAAAGTAACTTTATTGTTCAAGAGATCCAGCAAAGTTGCGCTTTCTTTTTTAAGGAGGCGATTGACTTCCGCAAATAATTTTTTAGGGTGGCGCGCTTGGCCTTTGATTTTTTCTTGTCGCGACCCTAGGGCTGTTTTAATTAACTTCTTTAAATCCAGGTCCCAATATTTTTCATTTACCGGAGCCGTAAAATACATTTCTGCCGGGGCAAAGGTTTGGATTTTATCTAAGGAACCTTCCACAACTGCGTCTCTTAGATCCTCAGCAGTTAAAGGTAAAAAAGGGATTTGGGTATAATGAGAAGGTTTTTTCAGTTCATGAGCTTCAGGAGCATGCTTTTCCTCAATTTGCAAAAATGTTTTTGGATTTTTAAAAAATTCTATAACCGCCCGGGTATTTATCCCCGGATGGAAAACAAGAGTTTCTATATAATCTTTTAATTTTTTCTTTTCCGGAGGCATCTCTCTAATTTCTTCTAAAATTTCTCTTTTGTTCAAAAGGTCAACTATATCATCAAACTTTTGCAATACTTTCCAGTTAAGAAAAATATCTTGAGGGGTTTTAACACCTTCCAATAATTGCGCCATGGATTTTATATCTTTATACTGGCGCGCTTCATTTAAAGTTTCCTCTAAGTTTACATTTTCCAAACGATCGACAATTTTATTCAGCTTCTGATAAGCGTCCTGGCTGTTGTCTTTTCTAACCTGAAAAAGGATTTGGCCAAAAAATTGCTCTGGGGAAAGATTAGCTTTTTCTTTTAATTTTAAAATTTTATCAAAATTAAACAAGGCATCGTGCCGATCATAACCCCCAATAAACTTAAACATCTTTTCATAACCAAACACTTCCGCGCCTCTTTGGAAAGCGGAAAATATCTCATGATTGTTTCCTTCTTCATCCCAAACACTGCCTTTTAATCCTTTTAAGTTTTCCAAAATATTTTTGTATTTTTCTTCTCCTGACAGCTCCCAAACCTCAGGATTTTTTTCAATTTTCTCTTGGTTGGCAAAGTAATTTTGCAAGTTTTCCGCCACAGTTAAATTGGAATCTAAATATTTTTTATCCGGAATTGCCTCTTTGCCAAATAATTTTTCAAAATCTTTCCATGATAAATTTTGTAAAACAATTAGTTCTTGGCTTTGGTATAGTTGAAAAGGATAGTGAGAGAGGTCATAGTTTGAGAGGAAGTGTTCTTTGATTTCGAGGGCGTCGTCAATCCTTCCTTTTTTCAATTTTTCTTCCAATCTTTCTAACACCGCCTCTATTATCTCCAAATCATTTATTTCCGGATCATTTTTTATTCTTTCTTCCTCTCCTTGGAGAAAGTATACTTTAATTGTGAGGGCGTTATCAATTTTTCCTTCTTTTAACATTTCTTTCATCACTTCCAATGCCATTTCTTTTATTTTTTCTTCCTTTTCCTCTCCATGGAGAAAGTGTTTTTGAATCTTAAGACATCTGTCAATATCTATTTTCTTCAATCTTTTTTTAAATACCTCCCATGCTATTTCTTCTATCTCCGGATCATTTT
>Ga0256832_1000112_pt1 | contig 48079 bp, 40 predicted proteins | sample 134614metaG_FD_190534 | JGI IMG/M metagenome (GOLD analysis project Ga0256832, IMG submission 190534) | Hydrothermal vent microbial communities from Lau Basin, Pacific Ocean - 134-614 | ecosystem: Environmental > Aquatic > Marine > Hydrothermal vents | place: Pacific Ocean: Lau Basin | collected...
TTTTGCCGATGCGTCGTTTTTTCTTTTTGCTGCTCCTGCTCCCGGCCATGGCGTTCGCCACAAGCGCGCCCGGGAACACCGATGACCGGATCGTGTCTTCCTGGCAGGTCGACCATCCGGTGGCCACCGGCATGCTGTCCGCGCTCGCCCTGGGGGTTTGGCCTGCGCGTTTTGGGAGCGATGCGGTGGAAAAATCCGTCACCCTCGCATCAGGCCGCCTGTTCCTGCTCTGCCAAGGGTTGTGGCGAAATGATGATTTGAAAATCCGTGTTCCTGACTACCGGCCTTACCCGCCGGCCATTCTTATGCAACTCCACCAGCCCATAGTGGGACAGGGTATGCAAGGTGCGTGAAAGATTGCTCGCATGGCGTCCGGTCATCCTTGCCAGTTCCGCAATGGCACTTGGTTTTTTCTCCTGGATGATCCGCAACAGAGCCTGGTTGTCGTCGCTGAGCACCTCGGCCAGGGAGCGCATGGAGGCAAACCAGATTTTCGGTTCGTTTCTTTGGGGCTTGTAACGGCCGCTGGCAATGGCCAGCATCCGTTCGCGGATTTTGTGCTGTGGCATGACGCCAATGAGAACCTTCATTTCTGCAGCTCCTTCAGAACCTGGTCAACCTCTTTGAAAAAATCTTCCATGAGTTGATAGGCGTTTTGAAAATGATAGGGCACACCCTTGTCTCTTGAATGACGGTGCCGGTGATCATAAGGCAAACGGTTACCCGCGTATTTGAATTTCTTCGGCGGCTTGACGGCATGAGCATTGTCATAGCCCATCAAGCGGATTCCCGAAGGCGCATGCAGGCTCAGGGAGTAGCGGATGCCATGGGGGATGCCTGGGGTTTCCGGCACCCTCCAGGCATCAATCTTTATCCAGTAGCCATCGCCTTGATCGATAATGACGCCGTTCAGTTCAAGTAAATTGCTTATGCCATCCCTGTGCATGACCAAATACTATCATCAGATGATAATAAATGAAAATTGCAACCCCAAGGGTCGGAGTCAAATCACCCCAAGCTGTTGAAATTGCACGACATCACCTGGTTTGACTCCGACCCCTTGCCCAGACCCCTTACGCCCACCCCTTTCCCTCTGACATAATCCCCCCATGGAACCCCGCTTCGTACACCTGCACCTGCACACCGAATACTCCATGGTGGACAGCGTGGTGCGTATTCCCGGCCTGGTTTCGGCTCTCAAGGAGCAGGGGGACGCCGCGGTGGCGGTGACGGATCAGTTCAATCTGTTTTCCCTGGTGAAGTTCTACCGCGCTACTACAGGCGCGGGCATCAAGCCCATCTTCGGCGTGGATCTGCATCTGCGCAATCCCGAAAACCTCAATCAGCCGGACCGCCTCATTCTCCTGGCGCGCAACGACACGGGGTATCGCAACCTGCGCGAGCTGGTATCCCGGGGCTACCAGGAAGGGCAGCATCTGGGGCGTCCCATGCTGGAGCGGGACTGGCTGACCAGGGAGAGCTGTGAGGGGCTCATTGCCCTGTCCGGCGCCCGGGACGGCGATGTGGGGCGGGCCCTGCTGGCGGGCAATGAGGCGCTGGCGGAGGAATTGCTGGAACACTGGCTGGCCCTGTTCGGCGACGGTTATTACCTGCAGCTGGTGCGCACGGGCCGTCCCGACGAGGAAGACTGCCTGCACCTGAGCGTGGAGCTGGCGGCCCGCCGTCAGGTTCCCGTGGTGGCCACCAATGAAGTCTGTTTCCTGAAGGAAGAAGATTTTCAGGCCCATGAGGTGAGGGTGTGCATCAACCAGGGGCGCACCCTGGACGATCCCCGCCGGCCCCGGGACTATTCTCCCCAGCAGTACCTGCGCAGCGCCGAGGAGATGGCGGAACTCTTCGCCGATATCCCCGAGGCCCTGGAAAACAGCGTGGAGATCGCCCGCCGCTGCAACGTGACCATGCGCTTCGGCGAGAACTTCCTGCCGGATTTCCCAGTGCCGGAAGGTCTGACCATGGATGAGTTCTTCCGCCAGCTGGCCCGGCAGGGACTGGAGGAACGCCTGGACCGCATCCTGGACCGGAACGCTCCGGATTTCGAGGAGAAGCGCAAGCCCTATGACGAGCGCCTGCAGACCGAGCTGGACGTCATCATCGAGATGGGCTTCCCCGGCTACTTCCTCATCGTGGCGGACTTCATCCAGTGGGCCAAGGACAATGACATTCCCGTGGGGCCGGGGCGAGGTTCAGGCGCGGGCTCCCTGGTGGCCTACGCCCTGAAGATCACCGATCTCGACCCCCTGGCCCTGGAGCTGCTGTTCGAGCGTTTCCTCAATCCCGAGCGGGTTTCCATGCCGGATTTCGACATCGACTTCTGCATGGACCGCCGCGATGATGTCATCGAGTATGTGGCGCGGAAATACGGGCGGGAAGCGGTGTCCCAGATCATCACCTACGGCTCCATGGCTGCCAAGGCCGTGGTGCGTGACGTGGGCCGGGTGCTGGGCCATCCCTACGGCTTCACCGACCGGGTGGCGAAAATGGTGCCCTTCGATCTGGGCATCACCCTGAGCAAGGCTCTGGAGGAGAGCGAGGAGCTGAAACAGGCCTATGATACGGACGAGGAAGTCACCCAGCTCATCGACATGGCCCTGCAGCTGGAGGGCCTGACCCGCAATGCCGGCAAGCACGCCGGGGGCGTGGTCATCGCCCCCGGCAAGCTCACGGACTTCACCGCCCTGTACTGTGACGCCGACGGCGGCAACCTGGTGACCCAGTTCGACAAGAACGATGTGGAGGCTGTGGGCCTGGTGAAGTTCGACTTCCTGGGCCTGCGCACCCTGACCATCATCGACTGGGCCCTGAAGACCATCAACCGCCAGCGCCGGGAGCAGGGGCTGGAGCCCGTAGACATCAACGCCATTCCCATGGACGACCCCGAGTCCTTCGCCCTGCTCAAGTCGGGGGCCACCACGGCGGTGTTCCAGCTTGAATCCCATGGCATGAAGGAGCTGATTCGCAAGCTGCGCCCGGACAATTTCGACGAGATCACCGCCCTGGTGGCCCTGTACCGTCCCGGCCCTCTGGGCACGGGCATGGTGGACGATTTCATCGCCTGCAAGCATGGCCAGAAACAGGCCGAATATCCCCATCCCAAGCTGGAGCCCATACTCAAGCCCACCTATGGCGTGATTCTCTACCAGGAACAGGTCATGCAGATCGCCCAGGTGCTGGCGGGCTATTCCCTGGGGGGCGCGGACCTGCTGCGCCGGGCCATGGGCAAGAAAAAACCCGAGGAAATGGAAAAGCAGGGGGAAATCTTCCGCAAGGGCGCCGTGGAGCGGGGCGTGGATGAGGCCCTGGCCACGCGCATCTTCGATCTCATGGCGCACTTTGCCGGTTACGGCTTCAACAAGTCCCATTCCGCGGCCTATGCCCTGGTGTCCTACCAGACCCTGTGGCTCAAGACCCATTATCCCGCGGCCTTCATGGCGGCGGTGCTCTCCGCGGACATGGACAACACGGACAAGGTGGTGCATCTCATCGAGGAATGCCGGGAGATGGAACTGGAGGTACTGCCGCCCCGGGTGAACCGCTCCCAGTACATGTTCAACGCCGAGGGCGACAAGACCGTCATCTACGGCCTCGGGGCCATCAAGGGGGTGGGGGAGTCGGCCATCGAGGGCATCATTGCCGCCCGGGAAGAAGGCGGGGCATTCAAGGATCTGTTCGATTTCTGCCGGCGCATCGACCTGCGCAAATGCAACCGCCGGGTGCTGGAATCCCTGATCCGCGCCGGGGCCCTGGACGAGCTGGGCAGCAACCGCGCCACCCTCATGGTGCAGCTGCCCCTGGCCCTGAAGATGGCGGAACAGCATCATGCCCTGGAGGCGGCGGGGCAGACGGATCTGTTCGGCATGAGTGAACCCGAGGCGCCGCCGGCCATGGGCATCATTCCCGACGACGTGGAGGACTGGAGCGACGAGCAGCGCCTGCGGGGGGAGAAGGAAACCCTGGGCCTGTTTCTCACCGGCCATCCCATCGACTTCTACGAGGCGGAGCTGAAGGGCTTTGCCACGCGCATCGGCGATTTGTCCCTGGACGAGAACCAGAAGGGCTATGGCCGGGGCAAGGATGTCACCGTGGCCGGGCTGGTCATGGAAGTGAACAAGCGCAGCACCCAGCGGGGCATGATGGCTTCGGTGCTGCTGGACGACAAGAGCGGGCGCATCGAGCTGACCCTGTTCAACGAGGCCTTCGAAACCTGCCGGGATCTGCTGGTGGTGGACAGGGTGCTGGTGGTGCAGGGCAAGCTGGTGCATGACGAGTACCGGGGCGGCCTGGGCCTGCGCGCCAATGAAGTGAGCAGTTTCGAGGACTACCGGGAGAGCCGCCTGGCGGCCCTGGATCTGGTGCTGGACGAGCAGTTCATCCGCGGCCAAAAATGGACGGCGGTGGATTTGCGCGACCGGCTCCGTGAGCTGCTGGCCGATGCCCGGGGCGGCAGCGTCCCCGTGGCTGTGCGCTACCGCCGCGCCGGGGCCACGGCCCTCATCCGCCTGGGAGATGACTGGCGCATTAAACCCACGGATGAGCTGCTGCGCCGCCTGTACCGCTTTCTGGGCGAAGGCGGCGTGGTGCTGCATTTTGGCAATTTCGTTCAGGAACAGGCGGCAATTGGGGTATGATATGCCTCATCCGAAACCTGTGAGCGGCCTTCATGGATCTCAATTTTCTTGAATTCGAACAACCCATTGCCGAACTCGAAGCCAAGATCAGCGAATTGCGTCTGCTGGGCGACGATGCGGAGATCAACATCCAGGAAGAAATCGAACGCCTGGAAGAGAAGAGCCGCAAGCTTACCGAGTCCCTGTTCTCCTCCCTGAATCCCTGGCAGATCTCCCAGCTGGCGCGCCATCCCCTGCGGCCCTATACCCTGGATTACATCGAGCGCATTGTGGACGACTTCGAAGCGCTGCACGGGGACCGCGCCTTTGCCGATGATCAGTCCATCGTTTCCGGCATCGGCCGCCTCGACGGCCGCCCGGTGATGATTATCGGTCACCAGAAGGGCCGCGATACCAAGGAAAAACTCAAGCGCAACTTCGGCATGCCGCGTCCCGAGGGCTACCGCAAGGCCCTGCGCATGATGGAGACCGCCGAGCGCTTCAAGCTGCCCATTCTCACTTTTATCGATACCCCGGGCGCCTATCCTGGCATCGACGCCGAGGAGCGGGGCCAGAGCGAGGCCATCGCCCGCAACCTGCGTGAGATGGCCGGCCTGCGCACCCCCATCGTCGCCACCGTCATTGGTGAAGGCGGCTCCGGCGGCGCCTTGGCCATTGGCGTGGCGGACAAGCTGATGATGCTGCAGTACGCCACCTATTCGGTCATTTCTCCTGAGGGCTGCGCCTCGATTCTTTGGAAAAGCGCCGACAAGGCGCCCCAGGCAGCCGAGGCCATGGCCATCACCTCGGAGAAGCTCAAGGAGCTGGGCCTCATCGACGATATCGTCCCCGAGCCTCTGGGCGGCGCCCACCGCGATCCCGACGCCATGGCGGACAACCTCAAGCGCTCCCTCATTGCCGCCCTGGATGAACTGCAGGGCAAGCGCGAAGACGCATTGCTCGACAGCCGCTACCGGCGTCTGATGTCCTACGGAGTGTTCAGCGAGTAGCGCTGCCGCCGTGGCGTTCTCACCAGCCAGCCTGTTATCCACCCTGCGGGCCCTGCCTGTCCCGAAAACCTACCGCCTGGCCCTGAGCGGGGGGCTGGATTCCGTGGTCCTGCTCCATGCCCTGCATGAAATCGCCCCGGAGCTGCAAGCGCCTTTTCAGGCCATGCATGTAAATCACGGCCTCCATGGCGATGCCCTGGAATGGGAAAATTTCTGCGAGGAACTTTGCGCCTCCCTGGACGTGCCCCTGACCAGCCTGCAGCTGCAACTGGGGCCCGTGTCCGGCCTCAGCCTGGAAGCCCTGGCCCGGGAGGCGCGCTACAGCATCATGGCCGAGGAAATGGCCGAAGGGGAAATGCTGCTGACGGCTCATCACGGCGACGACCAAGTGGAGACCTTTCTGCTGCAACTGCTCAGGGGCGCCGGGGTCAGGGGCCTGGCGTCCATGCCGGTGCTGCGGGAATGGAACGCGGGGTGGCTGGCCCGTCCCCTGCTGGCCTTCAGCCGGGCCGAGCTGGAGGACTGGGCCAGGGCGCGGGGGCTGAACTGGCGGGAGGACCCCAGCAACCGGGAGACGGACATCCGCCGCAACTATCTGCGCCATGAAGTCATCCCCCTGCTCAAGGAACAGTGGCCCGGCCTGGTGGCCACCACCGGGCGCAGCGCCGGGCACTGCGCCGAAGCGGCCCGCCTCCTGCGCCAGCTGGCGGAAGACGACCTGGCGCCGCTGCTGGATCCCGCCCGGCCATGGCAGCTGCCCCTGCAAGGGCTGGCGGCCCTGTCCGCGGAGCGCCAGAAGAACCTCCTGCGTCACTGGATAGGCAGTCATAGCCTGCCCGTGCCCCCTCAGAAGCCCCTGGCCCGTATCCTGGGGGAGGTGATTCCCGCGCGGGAAGACGCGCTCCCCCAGGTGGACTGGGAGGGCGGCCAGCTGCGCCGTTACCGCGGGCGGCTGTACCTGATGCCTTCCCTGCCGCCAGCGCCGGAGGCCACCCTGAGGCTGGACTGGGACGGGCGTGACAGGCTGGCGCTTCCCTCCGGGCTGGGCGGCCTTCGAGCAAGGGAGGCCGTGCCCTGGCTGCAAGGCGGCGTCACCGTGATGTTCCGCCAGGAGGGCATGAGCTGCCGTCCGGCCGGCCGTCAGGGCGAGCGCAGCTTCAAACGCCTGTGCCAGGATCTGCACATTCCGCCCTGGCTGCGCCCCCGTCTGCCCCTGCTGGTGCGCGACGGCCGCCTGCTGGCGGTGGCGGACTACTGCCTGTGCGCGCCCCACTCTGGCGAGATGCCCCTGGCCTGGGAACGCCCCCAATGGCTGTACTGAACTTTCACCGCAGCTACGCCGCCCGTCATCCCCTGGCCGGGGTGCTGGTCAACCTGCTGCTCCTGCTGGCGGCGGCCCTGCTGGCCCTTGGGCTGAAGCTGCCCCTGGTCAGCGTGGAAAAATTCTGGTTCTTCGGCAACAGTGTGAGCCTGCTTTCCGCCATATCCCAGCTGTGGCAGGGCGGCGAACAGGGCCTGGCGCTGCTCATCGGCGCCTTCAGCCTGCTGTTTCCGGTGCTCAAGCTGCTGTTGCTGCTGGTCATCTGGAACCTGGAGGACAGCGGCAGTCCCCGTCACAAGATGCATCTCAAATGGCTGGACACCTATGGCAAATGGTCCATGCTGGATGTCTTCGTGGTGGCCCTGCTGGTGGTCACTCTCAAGCTGGGCATGCTGGCCCATGCTCGGGTGGAGTTTGGCCTGTATGCCTTTGCCGCCAGTGTCGTCCTCACCATGCTGGTGTCGGCATGGATCAGCCGTTACACGCGGGAGTAATGATCCCGGTCAATGGCGTTCCTGCTGTTCCGGCGCACAATAGGTATGAGCATCGGAGAGGAGAGCTGCCATGAAAGATCTGGTCTGGGACAATACCCTGAGCGTACAGGTGTCGGAAATCGACGAGGACCACCGCCGGCTGGTGGAACTATTCAACCTGCTGGGCCACGCGGTGGAGGAAGATGCTTCGCCGGAATACATCGACGCCCTGCTGGAAGAACTCATTACCTGCACCCAATGGCATTTCCGTCACGAGGAGCGGCTCATGGTTCAGTATGCCTACGAGGGGCTGGACGAGCACCGCGCGGAACATGATGAACTGGTGCGGAGTGTAAAGGCCCTGCAGGAGCAGCGCAGGCAGGAAGGCGCGGGGATTTCCACGGAGGATGTGGAATTCCTGGAATACTGGCTCACCGGGCATATCCTGGGGCTGGACATGGACCTGGGAGCTTTCCTGTCCGAGGTTATGTAGGAGAGGCTAACGCAGCAGCCCGTCGGCGGCGGCCTGTTCAAGTTGTTCTTGCAGCACCTGCCACAGCAGTTCGCTGCCCAGGGCAATGCGGCTGTTCAGTTCCAGTACCCTGGTTCGGGAGATATTGTTTTCCTTCCAACTGTGTCCGCCGCCGTACAGGTTATGCAGCAGGGGAGGAACCCTGTCGATGGCGCGGGCATAGCGGGATTCGGCTGACTCCCCTGCCTCGAATTCCTCCCACAGGGCCAGATATTCCTCGGCCATGTTCCCGGGGAGTATTGCCAGCACCCGCATCACCCCCGCCCGTTCTTCCTGGTAGCGGGATTCCGTGTGCTCGGCATAGACGATCTGGTCGCCGGCATCGATCTCGCCCAGGTCATGAATGAGCAGCATGCGGATCACCTTGTCGATATCGATATCCTTGTTGGCGAATTCCCGAAGCATCAATGCCGCCAGACACACGTGCCAGCTGTGTTCGGCGGAATTTTCGTAACGATCCAGGCCCACGGGGCGGGTTTTGCGCAGCACGGCCTTGAGCTTTTCCACCTCCACGATGAAATCCAGAATTTGTGTGATGTCTTGCAGGGCGTTCATGGATGTTTTTGCTCCTGTTTGGGCAGCCCGGTGCGGTTTTCCACCAGGGCGCGCATGGCGGTGCTCACATAGGCTTTCAGGTCCTTGAGCATCCGTTCCTTCTCCGGCGGCTGCTCATCCGGCGTGAAGGAAGGCTCGGGATAGAGCTGGTAACGCCCGAACACCGCCTTGCCATGAGGCGGCTTGATGACGATGTGGTTGCCGCGGAAATGCGCTACCGTATGGTCGCTGCCCGATGGCTTGATGATGCCGAAGCCGGGATCGTCATCCGGCAGGGAGAGCAAATCCCGTCCCCAGCACTGGTGGGTGAATGGCCTGCCCAATAGCTGGCTGACAGCGGTGGGCACGATGTCCTGCTGGGTGGCGGCGGTGTGGATGCGCTTGCCGAATGTTTCCTGGATGCCGGGGGCCAGCAACAGCATGGGCACGTGAAAGCGCAGCAGATCGATTTCCCCCAGCTGTTTTTTTACGCCGAAGCCGTGATCGCCCACCAGCACGAACAGGGTGTCCTTGTACCAGGGCTGTTTCTTTGCCTCGTCGAAGAAGCGTCCCAGGGCCCAGTCGGCGTAGCGCATGGCGGTGAGATGTTCGTCCAGGCCGCCAAATCCCTTCACCGGAGTCACCGGCAGGGGATGGGGCAGGGCGTAGGGTGTGTGGTTGGACAGGGTCTGCAACACGGCGAAGAAGGGTTTGTCCGCATCCAGACGGCTGAACTCGCGCAGGGCCTGGTCGAACATATCCTGATCGGAAACCCCCCAGGTGGGATCGGTGAATACCGGGTTCTCCACCTGGTTGCGGCCGATGAAGCGGGTCATGCCCTGGTTGCGGAAAAAGCCCTTCTGGTTGTCCCAATTGAAGGCGCCGTTGTACACATAGACGTCCTGGAAACCCAGGGGCTTGAGCAGGGCGGGCAGGCCGGAGAACTGGTGCTGACCCTCGGGCTCCTGCATCAGGTACTCAAAGCCCGGCAGGTTGGGAAAGCAGGCCACGGTGGCGAACATGCCCTGGTGTGTATGAGTGCCGTTGGAGAACACGCGGTCGAACAGCAGGCCCTCCCGGGCCAGTTCATCGAAGTGGGGCGTGATGCCGTGGTCGTTGCCCAGAGCCCCGGTGAACTGGCCGGAGAAGCTTTCCATGATGATGAATACCAGGTTTTTCGGCCGGGGGGAAAGGGTTTTCGCGGGGGCGTGGCTGCGCAATACCGGGTACTCCTCCGGCAGCTCCAGGGTGTCTCCCGGGGCCAGCAGCAGCTTGCGGGTCCGGTTCAGGGCCTGGTCCGCCGCCATGGCCTTGAGCCAGGTCTTGCCGGCGTCCTTTTTCTTGTTGCCCATGGCGGCCTTGGCCAGGGACCAGGTGCCGTTCAGGGCGAGATGGTTGGCGAACAGGTTCTGGCTGTGGAAGGCGTCACCCCAGCGCAAGGGCGCCCCATGGCGCAGGGTGCCCCTGGCGCCCAACGCCACCAGAAAGGCGCAGAGCAGGAACACCGGCAGGCGCAGCCACCAGGCCGGGTAGGTTTGACCGAACTTGCGTGTCCAGCGATCCGCCAGGGACAATCCCCAGGCGAGCAGTCCCAGCAGCAGGGCCCAAAGCAGCAGGTAGCGCACCACGGGAAAGCCGTGCCAGATCATGCTGCTCACGGTGGCCGGGTCTTCCTTGAGATACTGAATGGCCAGGCTGTTCAGGCGGGTGTGGAACTCATGGTAGAACTCCGGCTCGGAAACCCCCAGGAACAGCACCATGCCGCCGGTGACAAGCAGCCACAGGCGCGCCAGGCGGCGTTTTCCCAGGCCGCTGGGCAGCAGCAGGCTCAGTACCAGGGGCAGCACCATGTAGCTGGTGATGATGAGATCGAAGCGGATGCCCACCACGAAAGCCCAGGCGAGATCTGCGTTGGAGGTGCCTGCCGCCAGCTCCGGGTTGCGTACCAGTAACAGGGCACGTAGCAATGCCTGCAGGAACAGCAGCAGAAAAGCGCTCAGAATGATGAAGCTGGTATCGGCCAGAAGGGGGCGAAATCGCCAGGTTTTTTGCATGAAGGGAGGTTGGAGAACGGCAACAAAGATCGAATTATAATGGATCGAAGCTTATCTTTTCCTTATCCCAGTGAACAACTTCAATTTCGTACCCGGTCGGATCCTTGATATACCAGCTGTCGGAATGAGGCCAGCGGTACTTTCCTCCATAGAGAATTTCGATTCCCATTTCCCTGGCAATCCTTTGCCATTTCTCCGGGTTGCTGATGCGCAGGCCGAAATGTGCCATACCATGAAGCTTGTGCTCCGCCAGTTGGTGGCGATCCAGCAGGGTAAAGTCCGGTGCCTCATACAGGCACAGCATGCAGTCCGCCGCGCGGAGGATACCCCATAGAACACCATCGGTAACAGCTTCCTCGACGACTTCAAAACCGAATGCCTGCTTGTACCAGCGGGCTGATTCACGAAAGTCGTTGACGGTAAGGTTGATGTGGTCAATGCTGTGGATCAGGCACATTTACCTCTCTCCTGGTGGAGTTGGAGGGGTGATCAGAGCTTCCTTAATCACGATCCGCACCATTGGCTTTCACAAGGAATGCCATCGCCATCGCCGTCCATCTTTGTTCCCGGGCAATGACGCAGGTAAAATTTAGCCTCCTCACATGAGCTCATTTCAGAACAATATACTTTTCCCTTGCAACTATAGTTTTCTGTATTATGTTCTTCAATCATATGGTTAGGTGTTGATGTGGTTGCTATTCTCTTTGGGCTGCTGTCATCGAAATATTTTGCATATATAACAAACCCAATCCCGGCTATCATGACAGTATAAATGGTTTTGGAGATCAAGTTGTTTTCTCTGTTCCGCCTAACCTGCCTTTGTGTGTGGTGTAAATTTACTTCTAAAACGCCTTCAATCTTGGCGTTAACAGCTCGTTTTTTTCCATCGTTGTCCGTATGGATCTGGTAAATTATTGTGTCACCAACTCTTGGACGGCGGCTCATTCGTTTTAATGCTGAAATGTGGATAAAAATGTCCTGCCCTCCATGTTCTGGACAAACAAATCCAAATCCTTTGCTGTCATTCCAGCGCTTCAGTATTCCTTTCTGAGGATGATCATTAATTGAGTGCATTTGTCAAAGTATTAACATTTTACTAGAAATGAGTGTCCATCTGTGTTCCAGTCTGAGTATTTTACATGGTTGCTGAAAAAATATTCTAGCTTACTGTATTTCCTGGAGCATATTTGGAATGTTAGCAAAGTGCAAAATGTTACCGGGCATCGCTGAACGCGCCCTCGCACCGGTCTCGCCGTCCATCCGTGGTATTGGTGGTCGGGGTCGGAGTCATATGGAAAGGATGTTGGGAAGATCCGATGGCATGGAACAGCTTGATTCCGTTCCTTGTGACAATTGGGTGGAATTTGACTCCGACCCCTTCGCAAATCCGCACCTGAACGCCGATCCCGGCACCATCATCGCGTTCCCGGGTGAAATATCTGGGCTAGGCCCGTTTGGTAGGCGAAAATATAAAGAACCCCGGTTCATCGTAATAGGCGCAAAGTTTCCGTCTATGCTGTGAGAAAGTAAAGAGTATGGAAGTAATTATTGACGTGGCTCAGCAGCATTGGGGATACTTGCAGCTTTTGGTAACCATAGCAAATCCCGGGGAGGGTTTCCATTCTTTCTGCCGGGTAATGTCCTCAATGAAGCTTCAGGATTATGTTGTAGGATAAGCCCCCGCAGGGAGCCCCGTCAGTTTGCGATGCACTTCTTTATCACCTGATATGGGTACAGTCCCAGGTGGCGGGCCAAACACAAAACACCAGTTAATGTGATGAAAAAATATATTCTTGTCTTGTTTGCGCTTTCGATCGCCGCAGCCGTGCATTCGGCCCCAACCGGCAATGCATGGTTCGACAGCCTCTACTATTCAGGGTCTGGTAATTGCATAGATTGTCATTCTGGCCTGGTTGATTCCAAAGGGGCGGATATTTCCGTTGAAATGCATTGGTCCACGAGCATGATGGCCAATGCGGTTCGTGATCCCTATTGGCGGGCCAAGGTCGCCTCGGAGCTTCACCGCACACCGGGGTTGGCGGATGAAATCAACGACAAATGCTCGCGCTGTCATGCTCCCATGGCGAATGACAGCGCTATCAAGGAAGGTGACTTGCCGCTGATTTTCGATGCGGGCGTCGATCCGGGATTCCTGAACCCTGCGAGTCCCTATTTCGATCACGCCATGGACGGGGTCAGCTGTACCCTTTGTCATCAGATTCAGGACAATGGCAAGCTGGGAACCCTGGAAGGGGTTTCGGGCAAGTTTGAGGTACTGGATTATCTCCTTGCTGGTATCAACAAGATCGATCGCCCCCTGTTTGGGCAGTATGCGGATCCTCTGACGGGCCCCATGCGCAACAATGTCGGTTTTACCCCGACCCAGGGCGTCCATACCAGCACGTCAGAGCTTTGCGCCAGCTGTCATGATCTCAAGACACCATTCGTGGATGCAGATGGAAATGTGGCCAGCACCACTCCGGAGAGCGAGTTCCCCGAACAGATGGTGTATTCGGAGTGGAGTCACAGCAGCTACGCGCAGTCCGGGGCTGGGTTCAGGGACTGTCAGTCCTGTCACATGCCCCGGCTTGAGGAATCTGTCAAGGTATCCACGCGTCCAGGCTGGTTGTCACCACGGCCGGATTTTGCCCTGCATTCCATGCTCGGGGCGAACACAGTCATGATGGATATGCTGGATCGAAACAGGGATGCCCTTGGTGTGAGTGCTACAGGTTTTGCAGAAGCCATTGACCGCAACCGCAACTTTCTCCAGCAGGCAGCCGGGATCTCGGTGTTGTCTCATGTTCTGGATGCCGATGCCAGGCAGCTCCGTTTGAAAGTCAGAGTGGATAACTTCACCGGGCACAAGTTCCCTTCCGGCTATCCGTCAAGACGGGCTTACCTGCACCTGCTGGTGAAAGATCAGAACGGGCGAATCATTTTTGAATCCGGCAAACTCAATGCCGATGGAAGCATCACTGGCGTGGCCTTGGATTCCGATTCCACCAGCTATGAGCCGCATTATGATCAAATCGACGACCCGTCCAAGGTGCAGGTTTATGAGCCCATCATGCAGAATACGGATGGTCAGGTCACCCATACTCTGCTAAGAGCGGCCAGTTACATCAAGGACAACAGGCTGCTTCCAACCGGTTTCGACAAGATCAGCGCCGCGCCGGATGTGGCGGTCCATGGAGCGGCAGAGGCTGATGCCAATTTCCTTGGAGGAGGAGATGAGCTGGAATATATTGTTGATCTGTCTTCACTGACCGGGCCTTTTACCCTGGACATTCAGGCTGAGCTTCGCTATCAGCCACTGTCTTTTGGGCACCTGCAGGATCTGTTCAGTGACAGCAGTGCGGTTGGCCAGGTATCGTCCTTCAAGACATTGTTTGAGGATGTCGCAACCATTCGGGATGAGCTCGTTTCCTCGGCTTCCTACACGGTTGCGGGAGATTTTACACCGCCAGCGCGTTATGCGGATGTGCCAGCCACACACTGGGCGTACGATGAGATAGAGGCTATTTCCGTTGCAGGCATTACAGGAGGTTGTGCAGCCAATCTTTATTGCCCGGATGACATGACCAGCCGTGGTCAGATGGCGGTATTCATCGAAAGAGGCATGCGTGGGGAGCAGTTTGTACCTCCCGCGGCGTCCGGCACGCTGTTTGATGATGTGCCTGGGGATTACTGGTCGGCCGACTGGATAGAACAGCTTGTAACGGATGGCATTGCAAGCGGTTGTGATCCAAGTAACTATTGCCCGGATGAGGTTGTGACTCGTGCCCAGATGGCCATATTCTTACTGCGGGGCAGGCATGGGGTGGCTTATGTACCGCCGGCGGCTACGGGAGCCCGTTTTGATGATGTGCCCCAAGGGTTCTGGGCAGCGGATTGGATAGAGCAATTGGCCGCTGAAGGCGTAACCAGTGGTTGCGATTCCAGTAACTATTGTCCCGATGCCCCGGTGACCAGGGCCGAAATGGCGGTGTTCCTTGCCAAAACTTTCCTCTATTGAAGAACAAAATCAGGGGTCGGAGTCAAATCAGGATGACGTTGCGCGAATTCAACGGATTTGGTTGATTTGACTCGGCCCCCTCACTTCCAGTCGGGACACAAACTAAGTAAACTACCCGGTTTCCTGATTTCGAGGAACCAAAATGCAGGACATCAACCCGATTACCAATAAAATCGCCGATCTGAAGGGACGTCTGGAATCCCTCAGGGGGTATCTTTGACTACCCTGAAAAGAAAGAACGCCTGACGGAAGTTCTCGCCGAGCTGGAAGATCCGGAGGTCTGGAACGACCCGGATAGGGCGCAGGCCCTGGGGCGCGAGCGCGCCGATCTTGAGGCCGTGGTGGAGAACATGGATGAGATTACCACCGGTCTGGAAGATGCCGCCGACCTGCTGGAAATGTCCGTGGAGGAAGGTGACGAGGAATCCGTGGCGGGCATTGCCGAGGAAGTGGAGGACTACGAGAAGCGGGTGGAGGAGCTGGAGTTCCGCCGCATGTTCTCCGGCGAGATGGACAGCAGCAACGCCTTCCTTGAGATCCAGGCCGGCTCCGGCGGCACCGAGGCCCAGGACTGGGCGGAGATGCTGCTGCGCATGTATCTGCGCTGGGGCGAGGCCCATGGCTTCAAGACCGAGCTGATGGAAGTGTCGCCCGGTGAAGTGGCGGGCATCAAGTCGGCGGCCATCCGCTTCGAAGGCCCCTATGCCTTCGGCTGGCTGCGCACGGAAACCGGGGTGCACCGGCTGGTGCGCAAGTCACCCTTCGATTCCGGCGGCCGGCGTCATACCTCCTTTGCCGCCGTGTTCGTCTCTCCAGAAATCGATGACAGCGTGGAGATCGACCTGAACCCGGCGGATATCCGCGTGGACGTGTACCGGGCGTCCGGCGCGGGCGGTCAGCACGTGAACAAGACCGAATCCGCGGTGCGCCTGACCCATCTGCCCACCAATACCGTGGTGCAGTGCCAGAGCGGCCGTTCCCAGCACAAGAACAAGGATCAGGCCATGAAGCAGCTCAAGGCCAAGCTCTACGAGCTGGAGATGAAAAAGCGCATGGAAAGCCAGCAGGAGCTGGAAGAGTCCAAGTCCGATATCGGCTGGGGCAGCCAGATCCGTTCCTATGTGCTGGACCAGTCGCGGATCAAGGATCTTCGCACCGGCGTGGAAACCGGCAACACCCAGGCGGTCCTCGATGGCGGCCTGGATATGTTCATCGAGGCCAGCCTGAAAAGCGGTCTTTGAGGATTTGTATGTGGGTTGGGTTTCAGCCCAACTTTGAAAACAGGCCGGACTCAAGTCCCGCCTACAATTGGTGTTTGAAAAATATGAATGATACGACCCAGGAAGAAAACAAGCTCATTGCCCTGCGCCGGGAGAAGCTCCAGCGCAAGCGCGAGCAAGGCGTGGCCTTTCCCAATGACTTCCGCCGTGAGGATCTGGCGGCGGATCTGAACGCCGAGCTGGGTGACAAGAGCAAGGAAGAGCTGGAAGCCCTGGACCGCCAAGCCAGGGTGGCCGGGCGCATCATGGCCAAGCGCGGGCCTTTCCTGGTGATTCAGGACATGAGCGGCCGCATCCAGTTGTACGTGGACCGCAAGGGACTGCCGGCGGAGCTGCTGGAAGACATCAAGACCTGGGACATCGGCGACATCGTCGGTGGCGAGGGGCCGGTGCACAAGTCCGGCAAGGGTGATCTGTACGTCAATCTGAAGAAGGCGGTGCTGCTCACCAAGTCCCTGCGCCCATTGCCCGAGAAATGGCACGGCCTTTCGGATACGGAGCTGCGTTACCGCCAGCGCTACCTGGATCTCATCATGAATCCCGAGTCGCGCAAGGTGTTCGAGCTGCGCTCCAAGATGATCGACTACATTCGCCGTTTCCTGGTGGAGAGGGGTTTCCTGGAAGTAGAGACGCCCATGATGCAGGTGATCCCCGGCGGCGCCACGGCGCGGCCTTTCATCACCCATCACAACGCCCTGGATCTGCCCCTGTACCTGCGCATCGCGCCTGAGCTGTATCTCAAGCGTCTGGTGGTAGGTGGTTTCGAGAAAGTGTTCGAGATCAACCGCAACTTCCGCAACGAGGGCCTGTCCACCCGGCACAATCCCGAGTTCACCATGCTGGAGTTCTACGAGGCCTACGCCACCTACCATGACCTCATGGATCTCACCGAGGCCATGCTGCGCGGCATCGCCCAGGATCTGGTAGGCAGCACGGTGATCGAATCCCAGGGCGAAACCTATGATTTCGGCAAGCCCTTTGCGCGCATGACGGTGAAGGAATCCATATTGCATTTCAATCCTGATATTCCGGCGGAGGATCTGGACGACCGCGACAAGGCGGCGGCCCATGCCCAGCGCCTGGGTGTCGAGGTCAAGCCGGGCTACGGCCTAGGCAAGATTCAGATCGAGATTTTCGAGAAGACCGTGGAGCACAATCTCAAGCAGCCCACCTTCATCACTGCCTATCCCACGGAAGTCTCGCCCCTGGCGCGGCGCAATGACGAGGACCCCTTCGTCACCGACCGCTTCGAGTTCTTTGTCGGCGGGCGGGAAATCGCCAACGGCTTTTCCGAGCTGAATGACCCGGAAGACCAGGCGGAGCGTTTCCGCAAGCAGGTGGAAGAAAAGGATGCCGGTGACGACGAGGCCATGCACTTCGATGAGGACTATGTGCGCGCCCTGGAGCATGGCCTTCCGCCCACGGCGGGCGAGGGCATAGGCATAGACCGCCTGGTCATGCTGTTCGCCGATGTGCCCTCCATTCGCGACGTGCTGTTGTTCCCCCACATGCGGCCGCAGGGTTGATTACCGCGCGATTGCGCTGCCAAATTCCCTCTCCCCCGGGGAGAGGGCCAGGGTGAGGGGGAACAGTACCTCAGCCCTCCAGTTCAGGAATATCATAGGGAGGAGGCGCCAAGCTGATGGCCGGCCCTTCCTCGTTCAGCAGGCGCATGCCTTCTGCGGCGGCCGCGCTGATTTCGGCCACTACCAGGGCTTCCTGCCCGGCGGCCAGCACCACCTTGCCGGCGCCCTGGGCGGACTGGCTGTGGGGGGACCAGAGACTGTCGCCGGGTGAAATGGGATGATTGCCTTCCGCCCGGGCCAGGTACATGCGCCGTTTCAGCTGTCCCAGGTATTTCATGCGCGCCACCACCTCCTGGCCGGTGTAACACCCTTTGGTGAAACTGATGCCGTCCAGTACGTCCAGGTTCACCATCTGGGGGATGAAGGTTTCCGCCGTGGCGTCCAGTACCTCGGGCAGTCCGGCGCGAATGTTTTGCAGGGTCCACCAGTTTTCCCCGGTTGCCGATGCCTTGTCCGCCATCTGCCGCCAGAAGGCGATGACGGCATCAGGCGCGCCCACGACCTGCGCCCGTGTCGGTTCGCCGGGAAAGCGGATCATGGTCAGGCCATCCGACGCGGCTGTGCCGAAATTCTTTTCCGGCAGGTTGGCAAGATGTGCTTCCACACATGCGCCTCCCGCGCCGGCAAGGGCCAGGTCCTCACTGGCATCCTCGAGGGTGACCTTGGCGCGCAACACGAACATGCGCAGGCGCTTGAGCACCGCGTCCAGACGCTCGCGGGGCAGCTGCAGGTAAAGCTCTCCCTGGTGCATGAAAACAAGAAACAAGGCCAGCATGCGGCCTTTGGGTGTGCACCAGGCACTCAGCTGCGCCTGTTCGGGGGTCACCGCCCTGATGTCGTTGGTGAGCTGTCCCTGGAGAAAGTCCCGGGCGTCGTCCCCGCTTACCCGGATCAGGCCCCGGGAGGGCAGGGGGCAGAGCACACAGTCCTCCTGGCCGGGGTGTTCATCCAGGGGTGTCTGCTGAAGAAAGTCGTTCCAGTTCATCTCGTTCGTGTCCAATGAAGACGTCTTGGTTTCATTGTACCCAAAAGGAAGAGGCAACAACCCCGCAGGTTTTGCCCCCTTGTGCCGGGCAAACAGGTATCATTGCCGCCAGTTCAATCTATGCGAAAACCTTACGTGGCTGAATCAGGAACAAGGGCCGGTGCCCTGGTGTTGTACAAGATACGTCCCGCCGTGGTGGAATCCGTGGCCGACAAGATCGAGATCCGCTTCGAGGACGGCAAGACCAAGCGGGTCAGGGAAAAGGATATCTCCCTGCTTCATCCGGGGCCGGGCGTGGATCTGAAAGCCCTGGAGGCCGGCGAGGGCAACGTGGAGGAAGCCTGGGAACTCATGGAAGGTGAGCAGGCATCTCTGGAAGAAGTCGCCGAGCTGGTGTTCGGTGAATACACCCCCGCCAGCGCCTGGGGTGTATGGAAGCTGCTGCGGGACGGGCTGTATTTCGAGGGCTCGGTGCGCAACATCCGCGGCCGCAAGTCTGACGCTGTGGAAGCGGACAAGGCCGCCCGGGAACAGAAGGCCAGAGAAGAGCAGGAATGGGCCGAGTTCCTGGCGCGCGTCCAGAACGGTCGCATGGAAGAACAGGACCGCGGCCGTCTCGGCGAGGTGGAGCGGGTGGCCCTGGGGCAGACCGCAAAGAGCAAGGTGCTCAGCGCCCTGAACATCGCCGAATCCCCCGAAAGCGCCCATGCTTTTTTACTGCGCTGCGGCTACTGGCCGGAATCCCACAATCCCTGGCCCGCCCGCCAGGGCGCCAGCCTGGAGTCTCCGGATCTGCCCGTGCCGCCGCTGGAAGACGAGCCGCGGCGGGATCTCACTCACCTGGAAGCCTGGGCCATCGATGACGAGGGTAATACGGATCCGGACGACGCCATCAGCCTGGACGGCGACCGTATCTGGGTGCATGTGGCGGACGTGGCGGCCCTGGTGAAGCCGGACAGTCACCTGGACCAGGCGGCGCGGGCGCGCAGCGCCAATCTCTATCTGCCCGAGGGCATGGTGCAGATGCTGCCCCCGGCGGTTACGGACCTGCTGGGTTTGGGCCTGCAGGAGGAGTCCGTGGCCCTGTCTTTTGGCTTCCGCCTCAACGATGATGCTGAGGTCGAGGACATCGAGATTACGCCCAGCCGCGTCCGGGTGCGGCGCGTCAGCTATGAGGAGGCGGAGCAGCGGCTGGGCGAAAAAAGTTTTGCGCCCCTGCATGTTCTCACGCAGCGCTACCGTCAGGCGCGCCTGGCGCGCAACGCCGCCGAGATCGATCTGCCGGAAGTGAGCGTCAAGGTGATGGATGGCAAAGTGGTGATTCGTCCCCTGCCGCGGCTGGCGTCCCGGCAGATGGTCACCGATGCCATGCTCATGGCGGGGGAGGCGGCGGCCCGTTTTGCCGAAGCCAACGGCATCAGCATTCCCTATGCCGTGCAGCCTGAACCCCAGGAGATCCGCCAGCCCAGAACCATGTCCGAATCCCATGCCTACCGCCGCCTGTTCAAGCCAAGCAACGCGGCCATGAGCGCCGGGCGGCATTTCGGGCTGGGCCTGGACTATTACGCCAGGGCCACCAGCCCCTTGCGGCGTTACATGGACCTGGTCGTGCATCAGCAGCTGCGGGCCTTCGTCACTGGCGGCACGCCTCTGCCCAAGGACAGGGTCACGGAAAGGGTGGCGGAAGCGGGGGCCGTGGGCGGCGTCATTCGCCGCGCCGAGCGTTTGTCCAATCTTCACTGGAAACTGATCTGGCTCAAGGAACAGCAGGACTGGCAGGGGGAAGCTGTGATTCTGGCGTTGGAAGAACGCAAGGCGGTTGTTATGATTCCGGAGCTGGCCCTGGAGACCCGGATTCGCCGCACCGATGACATGCAGCCGGATCAGACCATCAGGCTGCGGGTTCAGGAAGTGGACGTGCCGGCACAGGAAGTTTATTTCCGCAGGATATGAGATCCGCGGAACACCATCGCATCAAATTGACGGGCATCCTGTCCGCAAGAGGTAAGGAACAACACTATGTCTCTGGAAACAGAACTCGCACCCCACCCCGCGCAGCGCCAGACGGCCATTTCGGAGGAATTCGTGGCCTACTGCAACGCGGAATTCGAACGCCGCCGGAATTCCGGCGAGGAATTCGACGAGGCCGCCTACAAGGAAGCCATGGAAATGGCCCTGGTGCGCCTGCGTCAGCTTGAAGAAGAGGGGCTGGCATGATTATCAAGTCAGTAAAGGCGGAAAACGTCCTCAAATATGCTTCCCTGGAGCTGAACGACATTCCCCAGCAGGGCATCATCGCCATCAGCGGCGAGAACGAGTCGGGCAAGAGCACCATTGGCGAGACCGTGTGTTTCGCCCTGTTCGGCCGTACCTTTTCCCTGGGACCGGACGACCTGGACAAGGTGCTGCGCTGGGGCGAGCACCATTGTTCCGTAGTGCTGGAGTTCACCGTGGACGGCGTGGACTATCAGCTGTCGCGTTTCCTGGACCGGGACGGCAACCACAGCGCCCGCCTGAGCAGGACGGACGATATGGACAACGCCGTGGCAAGGGGCGTGAAGAGTGTGGCGGACAAGCTGTTCGAGATTCTCGGCTACGAGTTCGACGAGTTTGTGGAGTCCTTCTACCTTGCCCAGCGGGAGATCACCACCCCTCATCCCCACAGCGTGGCGGTGAAGACCATGGCCGGCGTGGCGCCCCTGGAGTATGTGGCGGCCAGCTTCGAGGAAGAGATCGCCCAGTTCGACGAAATGCGCGAGGAACTGGATGCCGAGGCCGAGGCCCTGCGTCAGGAGCTGGACGAGATGGATTTCCAGGAAGGCTACCTGGTGGAGCTGGAAGACGGAAAGAATGCCCTGGAAGCCGAGATCGGCGCCAACAAGTCCGCCGTGGAAAACCTGGAGCAGGCCGCGGACATCTATGCCGCGAACCAGCCCCAGATCCGCCGGGCCCGCGGTAAGCGGGGCAGGGCGCGTTTCTGGCGCTTCATCAGCTTCGTGCTGGCTCTTGTTGGTGGTGGCGCCTGGTTCATGCTGGCGCAGAAGCCGGAGCTGGCCCAATCCCAGCAGCTGCTGCAGCTGTTGCAACAGAAGCTGCCCAACTGGCAGGACGCCTGGATTCCCTATATCGGCTTCGCCGGCATCGGCTTTGCCGTGTTCATGCTGTTCTTCTGGATACGCGCCGCCTCCCATGGCGCCAGGGCCGAGCGCCTGGCCGAGGAAGCCCGGGTGCTGGGTGATGCCCTGGAGAAAGCCAGGGCGGTCACTGCTTTCGAAGGAGAAGCTGATGAGGAAGGCCCGGCAGAGGCGGCAGAGGATTCCGACATTGCCGCGGGTGAGGAAATGAACCTGTCCCTGGCGGACGCGCCGGAACGTCCCGAGGAAAGCCTGTATGCCGCTCTGCTGTCCCGGGTGGAAGACATGGCGGCGGAGGTTTCCGAGGTGCGCAATTACGTGGACCAGGAAGCCCGCTGGCTGCGCGAGCAGATCAACCGCAAGGAAGAGCGCTTCTGGGCCCTTGGGCAGGAAGTGGACCGGGAGATGGAGCGCGTGCGCCAGGTGGCCCGCCTGAGCGAAGTCATCGACGGCCTGGAGGCCAAGATGGCGGATCTGGATGCCAACCGGGAAAAGCGGGTGAAGGCCATCGAGCTGCTGGAAGGGGCCTCCGGCTATGTGTCCAGCAACTTCAACCGGGATATCCGCGATCTCGTGGCCCGCACCCTGCCGGTGTTCACCCAGGGGCGTTACGAGCACCTGCGCATCGACCCGGACCTGACCGTGCGCGTGTTCTCCAGCGACAAGCGGGATTTCATGGACCTGGACGAAGTGTCCAGTGGCACCCAGCGGCAGATCATGCTGGCCCTGCGCCTCGCCCTGTCCGAGAAACTGCTGGTGCGCCGGGTGCAGGGCGACCAGTTCGCCTTCCTGGACGAGCCCTTCGCCTTCTTCGACGAAGAACGCACCCGCTATGCCCTGAAGGCCCTCACCGGCCTCAGCGACAAGCTCACGCAGATCTGGATCGTGTCTCAGGTCTATCCCGAGGGGACGGACGTGGAGTTTGCCCGCAGCATTCGCTGCAGCCGTGACCTGGACGTGCTCAGCGCCTGACTACGGGTTCTGCCGGGGGCTCATCGAGGCTCCCGGCTTGTTCCTCTCAACGCAATGAGCGCCGACCCATGGGCGGGTTTCCCATGTGAGGCCGCCCTCACCGGCACTCCCAGCATGTCCTGGCGTATCTTTTCCCAGGTTTCATTCCCGGCTCCGGCGCCGCTGGTCATTACCTTCCGGGGATAACCGGCTCCCAGTTCTTCCAGACGCCGGTAGCCCAGTTTCTCGATGCGGGCGATGCCTTCCAGCATGCCTTGCAGGAAACGGGTTCTGTCCCTGGGGACAGGGGCAAGGCGCGGTTGTTTCTGCGGATCGTTGAAGGGGAAGCGCTCTCCGGGAGCGGGCAATGGATAGTATTCCAGGCAGGAACGCCTCTCCGGGTGAATTCGGCGGCTCAGCGCCTCGATTTCTGCGTCGGTGAAATGCCGGCGCAGCACGGCGCCGCCGCTGTTGGAGGCGCCCCCCGCCAGCCAGCGGCCAAAGATGCGATGGCTGTAGATGCCGTATCGGGGCGCCTGCACCGGGTGGTCCACCAGGATTTTGCATACCAGGGTGCTGCCCAGGGAAGTGAGGGCGTCGCCGGGGTGCTCGAGGCTCGCAGCCAGGGCGGCGGCGGTGCTGTCCGTGGTGCCGGCCACTACCTGGCAGCTGCCAGGCAGTCCCGTATGGGAAGCGGTGTCGACGCTGATCCGGCCCATGGGACTGCCCACGGGAAGCACTTGGGGAAGCAGGGTGGAGGGCAGATCCAGCTGTTTCATCCAGGCGGGCCAGTCCTGCTGCCGGGGGTCGTAACCCAGTTTCAGGCAGTTGTTCTCGTCTCCCAGTCCGAGCCGCCCGCAGAGCCTGCCGCTGACCCATTCGCTCTGGTGCAGGGCCAGGGCGTGGCGAGGGATGACGCCCTGCTTCTTAAGCCACAGCAGCTTGGGCAGGCTGGCGCCAGGACTGAGGATGGCCGTCTGATCCGGCGCCAGGGAGGCCAGCTGCCGGGCTTCCTTCAGGGCTCGCCGGTCGTCGTACATGATGCCGGGGCTCAGGGGATGTCCCCGGTCATCACTGAGCAACAGGGTGCCGGAGGTGCCGTCCAGGGCGATGGCCCGGATTTCATGACCCCTGGTGGCGCCGGCCAGTTCCGTCAATACGGCCAGAACCGCCTGCCACCAGTCGTCGGGGTTCTGCTCCGACCAGTCCGGCCTTGGATGCCTGGAAGGGGGCAGGGTGCGGCTGGCAGCCGCCAGTTGCCGTCCCTGAGCGTCGATGCACACACCGCGGCAGCCGGAGGTGCCAAGATCCAGGCCGATAAAGGCGTGGTTCACTCTCAAGGGGATGTCGTAAAAGCCCTTCCCTGGGCTTTCACGACTCGAAATCGGAAAAGTGCGATTTTCCGATTCCTCCATTTTCAATGGCTTACCGCCATCGAAAATGGCGATGCGTCCCTGCATCGCGGAGGCTGTCGCCTTTTGCGACACCCTCGTCAGGGCAGGGTGACCGTCTGGGGAGGCTGCCAGTCCGGGGCGCGGTGCTCGGCCACCACCGTGGTGTAGATGCCGCCGCGCACGTTGAACTCCGCCGTCAGGCGCATGAAGCGGGGCTGGGTGGCTGCCACCAGATCATCGAGAATCCGGTTGGTCACGGCCTCGTGGAAGGTACCTTCGTCGCGGAAGGACCAGACATACATTTTCAGGGCCTTCAGCTCCACGCACAGCCTGTCTGGCACATATTCCAGATGAAGCTCGGCGAAGTCCGGCTGGCCGGTCTTGGGACACAGGCAGGTGAACTCGGGAATGCGGATGCGGATGGTATAGTCGCGCTCCGGCTGGGGGTTGTCGAAGGTTTCCAGTTCTTTGCTGGGCTGGCTGGGCATGGTTGTTGCTCCGGGGAAAATTCAATGGCGGGATTATACCGGAGCCGCGTTTCCGCAGGAATGAATTTCCCGGGGTTGGAAAAACGCGCTGGCGGCGCAAATAACATTGAAAAACAAAAGCTAATGGAATATTTCTGAAGTGTTTCATCATTCCATGTTCTGCTTGTCTCACCCCCCCTGGTTCCTGTATCTTTGCGCCCCATGCGTCTGGAAAAAATCAAACTCGCCGGATTCAAGTCCTTCGTCGATCCCACTACCGTGCCATTTCCCAGTTCCCTGGTGGGCGTGGTGGGGCCGAATGGCTGCGGGAAATCCAACGTCATCGACGCCGTGCGCTGGGTCATGGGGGAAAGCTCCGCCAAGATGTTGCGCGGCGAATCCATGGCCGACGTCATCTTCAACGGCTCCAGTGCCCGCAAGCCCGTGGGGGTGGCCAGTGTCGAACTGATTTTCGACAACAGTGACGGCAAGGCCGGCGGCCAGTACGCCCAGTACGGCACCATCTCCGTGCGCCGCCAGGTGACCCGTGAAGGGCAGTCCACCTATTTCCTCAATGGCGTGCGCTGCCGCCGCCGGGACATCACCGACCTGTTCCTGGGTACCGGCCTGGGGCCGCGCAGCTATGCCATCATCGAGCAGGGCATGATCTCGCGCATCATCGAATCCCGCCCCGAGGAGCTGCGCGTCTATCTGGAGGAAGCAGCAGGCATCTCCAAGTACAAGGAAAGACGGCGGGAGACCGAAAACCGCATCCGCCACACCCGCGACAACCTGGAGCGTCTCACGGATCTGCGTGACGAAATCGAGAAGCAGCTGCGGCACCTGGAGCGCCAGGCCGCCACGGCGGAGAAATACAAGACCCTCAAGGCGGAGGAGCGCCAGGTGAACGCCGAGCTGCTGCTGCTGCGCCTGCGCGCCATGGAAGAGGAGCGGGAAGGAAAAGATCGCCTCATTGCCGAACAGAAGAACCGCTTTGAAAAAGCCCTGGCCAATCAGCGCCGGGTGGAAAGCGAGATCGAGGCCCGGCGTGAAGCCCACCATGAGGCCAACGAGGTGTTCAACGAGGTGCAGGGGCGATTCTACGCCGCCGGGGCTGACATCGCCCGCATCGAAGAAGCCATCCAGTATGCCCGGGAATCCCGCCAGCGCAACGAGGCGGAGCTGCTGCGCGCCCGCCAGGCTCTGGAGGAGGCCCGCGCCCATCGTTCCCAGGACGAGGGCAAGCTGCAGCAGATGGCCCAGTCCCTGATGCAGGACCAGCCCGAACTGGAGATGGCCCGCGCCCGGGCCGAGGAGCTGGCCGAGGGCCAGGCCGCCGCCGAGCAGGCCATGCAGGCCTGGCAGGATGAGTGGGACAGTTTCAACGCCACCGCCACCGAACCGGCCCAGACCGCCCAGGTGGAGCGCGCCCTCATCAACCAGCTGGAACAACAGGAAAAACAGCTCAAGCTACGCCTGGCGCGCCTCGAAGACGAACACCATAAGCTGGCTGATCTCAAGCTGCAGGCGGAGATCGGGGAGCTGGAAGGCCGCGAGGCCGAGGGACTGGCCCTGCTGGAGGAACTGCGGGAAGGCGCGGAAGCGGTGCATCAGGCCATTGCCGATATCCGTACCCGCCTGGAGGACCAGCAGCAGGCTCTGGCCAATGCCCGTGGCGAACTGGAAACCGTCCGGGGACGCCTGGCCTCCCTGCACACCCTGCAGCAGGCCGCCATGGGTGATGATGACGAGGCCTTTTCTTCCTGGCTGGAGCAGGCCGGCCTGAAAGATGCCCCCCGCGTCCTGGAGCAGATCCAGGTGGAGCCTCGCTGGCAGCAGGCCGTGGAGGCGGTGCTGGGGGATGGCCTGCAAGGCTTGCTGGTGGACGACCTGGCCGTGCCCGCCGCCCGCCTGGCTTCCCTGGAATCCGGTCACCTCAACCTGTTCCAGGCTGGTTCCATGGACCTGGGCGACGTCGGGAATACCCTGGCGGACGTGGTGCAGGGGCCTGATGCCCTGCGACAACTCCTCAGCCGCGTGCGCCTGGCGGAGAACCTGGACAGCGCCCTGGAGCAGCGCGACGGCCTGGCCCCCGGCGAGATGCTGGTCACCCCCGAGGGCGTCTGCCTAGGCAGGGGCTGGCTGATGCTGGAAAGAGGTGACGCCAGCGCCGGGGTGCTGGCCCGGGAGCAGGAAATCCGTGAACTGGGTGCCCGGGTGGAAGAACTCGAGCCCCTGGTGGAAGACCTGGAGCAGCGCCTGGCCCGGGACCGCCAGGCCCTGGCGGAGCAGGAGCAGCATCGCGTGGAGCAGCAGCAAAACATCGAGCAGGCCAGCAAAGACGTCGCCGCCATCCAGGCCCAGCTCAGTGGCAAGCGCGCCCGCGCCGATCACATCCGTCAGCGCATGGAAGGGCTCACCGGGGACATGGAAGAAATCCGCCAGCAGCTGGAGCAGGACAAGGAAGCCATGGAGCAGGCCCGCCAGCGTCTGCACCGGGCCCTGGAGCAGATGGAAATCTTCAGCGTGCAGCGTGAACAGCTGACTGCCCGCCGCGAGCGTCTGCAGAAGGAGTTGGCGGATGCCCGGGAAGCGGCCCGCCAGGCGCGCAGTGAGGCCCATGAGATTGCCCTGCGGGTGGAGTCCATGCGCTCTTCCGAACAATCCTTGCGCGACGGCATCGAACGCGCCGCCCAGCAGCTGGCTCAGTATGAGGAACGCTGCCAGGTTCTGGAAGAACAGCTGGAGCAGGGCAGCGAGCCCCTGCAGGCCCAGCAGCAGGAACTCGAAGCCCTGCTGCAAAAGCGCGTGCAGGTGGAAACCGAACTCAAGGAGGCGCGCCGCAACCTGGAAGCCATCGATCACCGCTTGCGTGAGCTGGACAAGGAACGCCACCAGGCCGAGCAGCAGGTGCAGGAAGAGCGCGAGAAGCTCAACCAGGCCAACCTCTCCCGCCAGGAAGTGGTGGTGCGTATCACCACCCTGGAGGAACAGTTGCAGCAGACGGGCAAGTCCCGGGCGGAGCTGGAGGAACAGCTGCCGGAGGCAGCCAATGTGGCGGAATGGAAGGAACGCTCCGAGGCCCTGGCGCGGCGTATCCAGCGCCTCGGAGCCATCAACCTGGCGGCCATCGATGAGTTCCGCGAGCAGAAGGAGCGCATGGAATACATCGATGCCCAGCATGCGGACGTGACCAAGTCCCTGGAAACCCTGGAAGAGGCCATACGCAAGATCGACCGGGAGACCCGCACCCGCTTCAAGGAAACCTTCGACAAGGTCAACAGCGGCCTCAAGGCCATGTTTCCCAAGCTGTTCGGCGGCGGTCACGCCTACCTGGAAATGGTGGGCGAGGACCCACTGGATGCCGGCGTGGCCATCATGGCGCGACCGCCCGGCAAGCGCAATTCAAGCATTCACCTGCTTTCCGGCGGCGAAAAGGCCCTGTCCGCCGTGGCCCTGGTGTTCTCCATCTTCCAGCTCAATCCCGCGCCCTTCTGCATGCTGGACGAGGTGGACGCGCCCCTGGACGACGCCAACGTGGGACGCTTCTGCGAGCTGGTGAAGGAAATGTCCGATGCCGTGCAGTTCATCTTCATTACCCACAACAAGGTCACCATGGCCATCTCCAACCAGCTGCTGGGCGTGACCATGAACGAGCCGGGGGTGTCACGTCTGGTGTCTGTGGACGTGGAGGAAGCGGTTCAGCTGGCGGCGGTGTAAGTGTCGGCCCGTTGGATGGGGTCGGACTCGAATGGGACTGGTGTTGGCGGATTCGAGGGTTTGGGGATATCCTGATCTCGTCTTTTTGCAACGGCGTGGAGTGATTTGACTCCGACCCCCGGGGATTGGGGGGTGCTTCGTTGGGCGGGGTCGGAGTCGAATGGGGCTGATGTTGGCGGATTCGAGAGTTTGGGAATATCCTGATCTCGTCCTTTGCAATGGCGTGGGGTGGATTCGACTCCGACCCCAAGGATTCCGACCCCGGGGATTCGATCCCGTGGTTGCTGCTAGACTGTGAAGAGAAGCATATCAGGAGGCAGCGTCATGAGAATTCGCGGTTTCTTGCCCAAGGCTCTTCTTTTCCTGGTTGTCGCAACGGAGGTCAGCGCCATGAGTTTCACGATTCACTCTTCTGCTTTTGAGGAGGGCGGCTTCATCCCGGTCCGCTATACCTGTGACGGGGAGGATGTTTCTCCTCCTCTCCGGTGGAGCGGGGTTCCGGAAGGCGCGCGCAGCCTGGCCCTCGTCGTGGATGACCCTGATGCCCCTGACCCCAAGGCGCCGAAGATGGTCTGGGTCCACTGGGTGCTCTACAACATGCCCGTCGACAGTGATGGCCTGGCCGAGGCGGTGAACGTGCTCCCCGCTGGCACCCTGGAAGGCCTGAATGACTGGAAGCGGACCGGCTATGGCGGTCCCTGTCCGCCCATTGGACGCCACCGCTACTTCTTCAAGCTCTACGCCCTGGATACGGAACTGCCCGACCTGGGCGCGCCCACCAAGGCACAGCTGCTTGAGGCCATGAAGGGGCACGTCCTTGACGAGGCGGTGCTGATGGGGACTTACGCCCATTGACCATGAATCGGCTTGAAACAGGTCAGGTGTCGGGGTTCTCTTGACCGGGATGGCGCCTTTCTGTTTCCAAAGGTAAGAAATGCCCGTCACCAACACTGAAATCGCCGCCATCTTCAACCGCATTGCTGATCTTCTCGAGATCCAGGAGGAGAATCCCTTCCGCATTCGTGCCTATCGCAATGCCGCGCGCACCATCCAGGGGCTTTCCCATAGCCTGGCGGAGATGGTGCAGGCGGGAGAGGTGCTGGAGGCGCTGCCGGGTATCGGCAAGGATCTGGCGGCCAAGATCCGCGAAATCCTGGCCACCGGCTCCCTGCGCAAGCTGAAGGCGCTGGAAGGAGCCGTCTCGCCGGACCTGGTGGAGCTGCTCCAGGTGCCGGGGCTGGGGCCGAAGCGGCTGCGGGTCCTGCGTGATTATCTCGATATTCACGGTCTGGCGGACCTGGAGCAGGCGGCCCGGCAGGGGCTGGTGCGTACCCTTCCGGGGTTTGGCGTCAAGAGTGAGCAGAACCTGCTGCGTGAGCTGACCGAGCTGAAGCAGCGCACCCGCCGCTGGCTCTGGTCCGAGGTGGAGGAGGTGGCCGGGCAGCTACTGGTTTACCTGCGTGGTGTGAAGGGGGTGAAGCGGGTGGAGCTGGCGGGCAGCTTCCGCCGCAGGAAGGAAACGGTGGGTGATCTCGATGTGCTGGCCATTGCGACCCGGGGAGCTGGGGTGATCGAGGCCTTCACCCGCTTCGAGGCAGTGGAGCGGGTGGTGTCCAAGGGAACCACCCGCTCCCAGGTGGTGCTGCGCGGCGGCCTGCAAGTGGACCTGCGGGTGGTGCCCCAGGCCAGCTTTGGCACCGCCTGGCACTACTTCACCGGCAGCAAGGCGCACAGTATCGCGGTGCGTACCATGGGGGTGCAGAGGGGGCTGAAAATCAATGAGTATGGCGTCTTCGACCGGGCAGGCAGGCGCATCGCCGGCCGTACCGAGGAAGAGGTCTATGCCCGGCTGGGGCTGTCCTGGATGGAGCCCGAACTGCGCGAACAGCACGGAGAGCTGGAGGCGGCAGCCGAGGGCCGGTTGCCGAAGCTGGTGGAGCTGAAGGATCTCAAGGGGGACCTCCACTGCCACACCAGCGAGAGTGACGGCCGGGACGGCCTGGAGGCCATGGCGCGGGCGGCGAAGGCGCTGGGGCACCGCTATCTTGCCATCACCGAACACAGTCAGCACCTGGGCGTGGCCCGGGGGCTGACGCCCGAGCGGCTGCTGGCCCACTGCGAGGCCATCGACAGGTTGAATGAGAAACTGAAAGGTATCCGCCTGCTCAAGGGGGTGGAAGTGGACATCCTCGAGGACGGCTCCCTGGACATGCCCGACGAGGTGCTGGCGCGCCTGGATGTGGTGGTGGGCGCCGTCCACTTCGCCTTCGGCCTGTCATCGAAGAAACAGACCGAGCGCGTGATCCGTGCCATGGACAATCCCCATTTCAACATCCTGGCCCACCCCACGGCGCGCCTTATCGGCAGGCGCCGGGCCTGCGACCTGGACATGGAGTGGATCATGGATGCCGCCCTGACGCGGGGCTGTTACCTGGAACTCAACGCCCAGCCCCAGCGGCTGGATCTGAATGATCTCCATTGTCGCATGGCGAAAGAGCGGGGGCTTAAGGTGGTGATTTCCACCGATGCCCACAGCAGCGGGCAGCTTGAATACCTGCGCCATGGCGTCGGCCAGGCGCGGCGTGGCTGGCTGGAGAAGGGGGACGTGCTCAATACGCTGGGGCTGAAGTCCTTTCTCAATGCGCTGAAGCGCTGATGGGCAATCCTACGGGGAATGCGGCAGAAGTCGCTTCAGTGCTTCCCTGAGCCTTTCCAGGTTCTTGAACTGCACTGCCCGCATCCCGGCTTGGCGGGCCCGCTCCACGTTGCCCGGCGAATCGTCGATGAAGAGCACTTCGCCGGGCTGCACGCCCATCCGGCAGGCCACCACTCTGAAGCTGCGTGGATCCCGCTTGCCCATGCCGAGGTGGAAACTGTTGAATACCCGATTGAAGTGGTGAAAGAAGCCGTCCCTTGCTTCCAGCCGGTCGAGCCAGTCGGTCTGGTCGCTGAGGATGGCCACCTGAAAGCCCTGGTCGCGCAACTCGTCCACCAGCCTCAGCATCTCCGGGCGCAGCCGGAAACGCTGGAGGATCTCCTCGCGCAACGGGGTTTCATTGCCGGTAATGCCAGTACGGGCCTTGAGGAGCCTCCAAAAGTCCGCCTCAGTGCCCCTTCCTGTCACGTAACCGCTGTCGTAAACCGCGTCCATGCCCTGGCGGAGCATCCAGTCGGGGGCCAAGTGCTGGCGACGGGCAATTTCCGCCAGCCCCTCGCGGAAGCCCTCCTCGGCAAGCACACCGCCGTAGTCGAACAGCAGGGTGGTCAGCTTCTCTTTGGGTTCCATGAAGAGTACATTGGGGCCTTTGGGGCTACCTTGCAAGGTCTGTTTCATGGTTCTTTCCGCCGGTGTGGTTCTCATACGCAGAGAGGGCGAAAGCTGTTACTTTCTGCTGCTGCGGGTCTTCAACTACTGGGATTTCCCGAAAGGGGAAGTGGAACCGGGAGAGGATTCGCTGGCGGCGGCGACGCGGGAGCTGAAAGAGGAAACCGGTATTGCCGAACTCGACTTTCCCTGGGGGGATATCTTCATCGAGACCGAGCCCTATGGCAGCGGGCGGCGGCGCAAGGTGGCGCGTTACTACCTGGCAGAAACGGGGGTGCGGGAGGTGAAGCTGTCGATCAATCCCGAGCTCGGCAGGGCCGAACATGACGAGTACCGCTGGGTCACCTATGAGGAGGCGACGAAGCTGCTGGGTGAACGGCTAAGGAAAGTGCTGCGCTGGGCGACGCAGCGGAGTGGTTGTCGCTGAGGATTTGCCCGAATATTTTACCCGGGAACGCGATGATCGTGCCGGGATCGGCGTTCAGGTGCGAATCTGCGAAGGGGTCGGAGTCAAATTCCACCCAATTGTCACAAGGAACGGAATCAAGCTGTTCCATGCCATCGGATCTTCCCAACATCCTTTCCATATGACTCCGACCCCGACCACCAATACCACGGATAGACGGCGAAACCGGTGCGAGGGCGTGTTCAGCGATGCCCGGTAACATTTTGTACTTTGCTAATATTTCAAAATTCTTCACGAAATACAATAAGTTAGAATATTATTTCAGCGGTCGGGTGAAATGTTCGGGTTAGTCCTTGACGCGTTCAATGAGGGCGTAGGCAGAGTGGTTGTGGATGGATTCGAAGTTCTCCGCCTCCACGGTGTAGGCGCGAATACGGGAATCCTCGTTGAGGCGGCCGGCCACGTCGCGCACCATGTCCTCCACGAACTTGGGATTGTCGTAGGCGTGCTCGGTGACGTACTTCTCGTCGGGGCGCTTGAGCAGGCCGTAGAGCTGGCTGGATGCCTCGCTCTCCACCAGGTCGATGATGTCCTCGATCCAGACGAATTCGTCGCTGCTCACGGTGACGGTGACGTGGGAGCGCTGGTTGTGGGCGCCCCGGTCGGATATGGACTTGGAACAGGGGCAGAGGCTGGTGACGGGCACGGCCACCCGGGTGAACATGCTGGGCGTTCCGTCCTTGACCTCGCCGATGAGGGTCACCTCGTAGTCCAGCAGGCTTTTTACCCCGGAGACAGGGGCGGTCTTTTCCACGAAGAAGGGGAAGGTCATCTCGATGTGGCCGGCTTCCGATTCCAGCCGCTCCACCATCTCCACCAGCATCTCCTTGAAGGAGTTTACGGAGATCTCCCGCTCGTGGTTGTTGAGAATGGCCACGAAGCGGGACATGTGCGTGCCCTTGAAGTTGTGGGGCAGGAACACATACATGTTGAAGGTGGCGATGGTGTGCTGTTCGCCCTCGCTGCGATCCTTCACCCGTACCGGGTGACGAATGTCTTTGATGCCGACGCGGTTGATGGCGATCTGCCGGGTATCGGCGCTGCCCTGGACGTCCTCGATTTCCGGCGTTGAAGTGCTGCAGTGAGTGGTCATGGTATGCGGTAGCTTTCGAGTGATAGCCGGGCATTTTATCCCGGTTAGCCATATAAGGGAAATCTGAAATAACCCCAGCGATTCATTGGTAGGTCGGGCTGAAGCCTGACGCACAGGGGGGCAGGAATAGCGAAGGGGTCGGAGTCATATTCCACCCAATTGTCAGAAGGAACGGAATCAAGCTGTTCCATGCCATCGGATCTTCCCAACATCCTTTCCATTTGACTCCGACCCCGACCACCAATACCGCGGGGGGTCAATGGACCCGCTGTACCACGTAACGGGCCAGATGGCGCAGCTGGTCGGCTTCCGGGCCGAAATCCGACAGGGCAGCCAGGGCTTCGTCCAGGAGTTCCTGGGCTTTCTCCCGGGCGCCGTCCAGGCCCAGGAGCCCGGGATAGGTGGGCTTGTTGGCGGCGGCGTCCTTGCCCTGAGTCTTGCCCAGGGTGTTGGTGTCGCTGACCACGTCCAGGATGTCGTCCTGTACCTGGAAGGCCAGGCCGATGGCCTTGGCGTAATGCCCCAGCTGCCGTTGTTGCTCCTCGCTGCCGCCTCCGGCGAGGGCACCCAGCTGCACGCTGGCGCGGATCAGGGCGCCGGTCTTGTGAATGTGCATGATTTCCAGCTCCGGAAGGCTCAGTTCCTTGTTCACTGCGTCGATATCCATGGCCTGACCGCCGGCCATGCCCCTGGAGCCGCTGGCGGAGGCCAGCAGCCGCACCATGCGCAGAGAGGTTTCCGCGGGCAGTTGTTGCTGTCCGTTGGTGAGCAGCCGGAAGGCCAGGGACTGCAGGGCGTCACCCACCAGGATGGCGGTTGCCTCATCGTAGGCGCGATGACAGGTCGGTTTGCCCCGGCGCAGATCGTCGTCATCCATGGCGGGCAGGTCGTCATGCACCAGGGAATAGCTGTGGATGAGCTCCACCGCGCAGGCGGCCATGTCCAGCTGTTCCGGGCGGCCGCCGCAGGCCAGGCCGCTGGCGTAGACCAGGATGGGGCGCACCCGCTTGCCGCCATTGAAGGTGGCATAGCGCATGGCTTCATGCAGCCGGGAAGGTTCGATGGCCGTGTCTGGAAGCTGTTGATTCAGAGCCTTGTCCACCCGGGACAGGCAGAGGGCGGAAAAATCCGCGAAGCTGGTGTCAGTCTGCATGGTCGGGATTGAATGCTTCCGGTTCCGCGTCCATGCTTTTTTCGCTAAGGATGCTGACCTTCTGCTCGGCTTCGGCGAGGAGCTTCTGGCAGTTGCGGAACAGGGCAACGCCCCGTTCAAAGGCTTTCAGGGATTCTTCCAGGGAAATATCCCCCTGCTCGAGTTGTTCCACGATGGCCTGGAGTTCGTCACGGGCGCTTTCGAAATCCAGGTTTTCCGGTTTTTTTCGGCTCATTGCTGGGTACTGGATGTATTGGGCAGGCTGCAAAATACCCCACTCAAGGGCTTGCTGCAATGATATGAGCAGGATTTGCGGTGCTCGCTATGTTCAAGGAGGGGCTGGGGCGGTAAACTTTCGCCCCTGACGTCATCCATATTTGGTGTGTGCCGTGCGTGGAAGAATAAAACTGTCGTTGCTCAGCCTGCTGCTCTGCAGCGGCGCCGTGTCCGCCGCGCCCACGGACAGGTATGAGGAACTGACCGGGGAGCAGGACGATTTCGAGGCTGAGGCCAGGGAATGGAAGGAGTATCGAACCGAGATACCCCCGCTTCCTGGGGAGGATTCATGGACGGCAGTGCCTGTGGATGCGTTGCCGAAGAATCTGCATGCCTATCTGGACATGAATACCCTGAACGTGTCGGACAAGGATTTCGTGGTGCGCTACTGGCTGTTGATTCGCTCTGACAGGGGGGGGTATACGGCGACCTGGGAAGGGGTTCGCTGCAGTACCGGAGAATACGTGATCTATGCCTATGGTTACCGGGATCGTCAGCCGCCCATGCGCCCTATGAAACTGCCGAAATGGCGTCCTCTGGGTGGACGAAGCGCCAGCAATTATCGGCATGAGCTGGCCAAGGATGTTTTCTGCGCGGGAGAAGTGCCCCGCAAGAAGTTTCAGATGGAACAGGCGGTAAAAGGGCTGTATGAGGCCCACAACCCCTTCAACAACTGGATGAATGATGACTGACGCATACGATGCCTCCGCCATCGAGGTTCTCAGCGGCCTGGAGCCGGTGCGCAAGCGTCCCGGCATGTACACGGACACCAGCCGGCCCAACCACCTGGCCCAGGAGGTCATAGACAACAGCGTGGACGAGGCTCTGGCAGGCTTCGCCACCAGGATAGACGTCACTTTGTACAAGGACGGTTCCCTTGAAGTGGCGGACGATGGCCGCGGCATGCCCGTGGACATCCATCCCGAGGAAGGCCTGCCCGGGGTGGAGGTGATTCTGTGCAAGCTGCATGCCGGAGGCAAGTTCTCCAACAAGTCCTATCAGTTCTCCGGCGGTCTGCACGGGGTGGGGGTGTCCGTGGTGAACGCCCTTTCCCGCCATCTGGAAGTCTGGGTCAAGCGTGATGGCAAGGAATACAACATCGCCTTTGCCAATGGCGAAAAGGTGTCGGACCTGGAAGTGGTGGGCAAGGTAGGCAAACAGAATACCGGGACCCGCATCCGTTTCTGGCCGGACGCGACTTTCTTTGACAGCCCGAAGTTCAATATCCGTCAGCTCAAGCATGTATTGCGCGCCAAGGCCGTGCTCTGTCCCGGTCTGCGTGTGCGTTTCACCGAGGAAAAGACCGGCGAGACCGAGGAATGGCAATATGCCGATGGCCTGAGGGATTACCTGTTGGATGCCCTGCGGGGATTCGAGATGCTGCCTGTTGAGCCTTTCACCGGCAGCATGTCCAGCACCGAGGAAGCCGCCGACTGGGCGGTGGTCTGGCTGCCGGAAGGTGGCGAGCCGTTGACGGAAAGTTATGTGAATCTTATTCCCACGGCTCAGGGCGGCACCCACGTGAACGGTCTGCGCGCCGGCCTTACCGAGGCCGTGCGCGAGTTCTGCGAGTTCCGCAACCTGCTGCCTCGGGGGGTGAAGATCACCCCAGACGATGTGTGGAGCAAGGTTAGCTATGTGCTCTCGGTGAAGATGGCCGATCCCCAGTTTTCCGGTCAGACCAAGGAGCGCCTGTCTTCCCGGGAATGTGCGGCCTTTGTTTCCGGGGTAGTGAAAGACGCCTTCAGCCTGTGGCTGAACCAGAATACGGCCGCCGGCGAGGCCATTGCCGACCTGGCCATCAATGCCGCCCAGGCGCGCATGCGTGCCGGGCGCAAGGTGGTGCGCAAGAAGGTTACCCAGGGGCCGGCCCTGCCGGGCAAGCTGGCGGACTGTGCCTCAGACGACATGAAGCGCACCGAACTGTTTCTTGTGGAAGGGGATTCCGCCGGCGGTTCCGCCAAGCAGGCCAGGGACAAGGACTTCCAGGCCATCATGCCCCTGCGCGGCAAAATTCTGAATACATGGGAAGTGGGCTCCGCGGACGTACTGGCTTCCCAGGAGGTGCATGACATCTCGGTGGCCATAGGTGTGGAGCCTGGCAGTGATGACTTGTCCAAGCTGCGTTTCGGCAAGATTTGTATCCTGGCGGATGCCGATTCTGATGGCCTGCATATCGCCACTCTGCTGTGCGCCCTGTTCGTTCGCCATTTTCCGCGGTTGGTGCGGGAAGGCCATGTGTACGTGGCCATGCCGCCCCTGTACCGCATCGATGTGGGCAAACAGGTGTTCTATGCTCTGGATGATGCGGAGAAACAGGGCATACTGGCCCGCATCGAGGCAGAGAAACTGCGTGGCAAGGTCAATGTGCAGCGTTTCAAGGGCCTGGGGGAGATGAACCCCCTGCAGCTTCGCGAAACCACCATACACCCGGATACCCGGCGGCTGGTGCAACTGGCCATGGAGCCGGGAGACGAAACCATGAAGGTAATGGATATGTTGTTGGCAAAGAAACGGGCGGCCGACCGGAAATCCTGGCTGCAGGAAAAGGGCGACATGGCGGAAGCCGCCCGGGATCTCATCGCGGGAGTGGAAACCTGATGAAGCAATATCTGATTTTGTTGTTGCTGGCCCTGAGCCTGCCTCTGCATGCTGCGCCGGACGGCAAGGCCCTGTATGAAGAGAACTGCAGTGTCTGCCATCATTTCAGGGGCAAGGGCGGTATCGGCCTGCCCCTGACACCGGAGATTCTATCCCAGGTGTCTGATGATTACCTGGCTCGCACCATACGCGTGGGTCGCCCCGGACGCATCATGCCCTCTTTCAATACCATGAGCGATGCCCAGGTGGAAGCCATCGTGCGCTACATCCGCAGCTGGTCCGGCAAGCCGGGGCCGGTGTTCGAGAAGACACGCATCAAGGGAGATGCCAGCAAGGGCAAGCCGCTTTATGAAAAGAATTGCGTGCGTTGCCATGGACAGGACGGCAGCGGGGAAGGGCCGGGTACCGGCGTGACCCTGTCCCGGGAGCGCTCGTTCATGGTCATGCCGGCGGCGCTGAACAATCCGGGCTTCCAGCAGTCCGCGTCCGATGCCATGATCCGTGACATCATTCGCTCCGGGCGCAAGGTGGGGGGTATGCCCTCTTTCAAGAGCAAGCTGACCGACGAGGAGATCGCCCACGTGGTGGCCTATGTGCGCACCCTGCAGCCGCCAAAGCAAAAGCAGGGCATGGAAGAATGGCGTGGCAAGCCGGCCTATATCATGGAATCTCCCTATGATTTCGACACCACGGTAGAGAATGTGAAGCAGGCCCTTACCGGCGCCAATTTCCGCATTTTTCCGCCGCGTTACCTGGAGCAGGGTCTGACAGACGAGTTCAGCGTGAACACCCGCCAGATCAGCATCCGCTTCTGTAATTTCAAGGAACTGTACCACCTGCTCAACATCGACCCCCGCCTGGGTACGGTGCTGCCCTGCCGCATCAACGTCATCGAGCGGGATGGCAAGGTGCTGGTGATCTCCGCCAACGTGGCCCAGCTGGCCACCCTGTTCAACAACCAGGAGCTTTCCGAGGTGGGCGTGCTCATGGAGGAAATCATTTTTTCCGTCATGGAGGAGGCTACCCTGTGAAAAAGCTGCTTGCGATATTGATAATGCTGATGGCGGGTGTTGCTTCCGGCGCCGGGCAGACCCTGGTCATGGTGCGCAGCCCTGCCAAGGCGACGCATGTCATGGACGTGCTCAAGGAAACAATCCTGGAGTATGGTTATCAGACCGCCCATGTTCAGCGCTGCGATGGCGGCATGGCCGAATTCCACTACAAGTCCGATTTCTACCGCGTGGTGTTTTTCGGCAAGGTGGAGGAGGTGCGAGAAGTGCTCAGGCGCCATCCCGAGATGTCGCCCTATTTGCCCCTGAAGATTGCCGTGGTGGCGGAAGAAGAGGATACAGTGCTCGCCGCCGTGGATCCCCGCGCCCTGGCTCCCATGTTTCCCGATGATCCCGGGCTGCAGGTGTTGCTTGCCCGCTGGTACAACGACATCAACTCCATGCTCGAAGAGATGCGTAAGCTGAAAATACACAGATGAGCGAACACTATACCGAGGAGGGCGTCGAGCGCATACGCCTCGCTGAATTCACCGAGAAGGCCTACCTGGACTATTCCATGTATGTCATTCTCGACCGCGCCCTGCCACATATTGGCGACGGGCTGAAACCCGTGCAACGGCGCATTGTGTACGCCATGTCCGAGCTGGGCCTGTCGGCGGCCAGTAAGCACAAGAAGTCCGCCCGCACCGTGGGCGACGTGCTGGGCAAGTTCCACCCCCATGGTGACACGGCTTGCTACGAGGCCATGGTGCTCATGGCCCAGTCCTTTTCCTACCGTTACCCCCTTATCGATGGCCAGGGAAACTGGGGTTCGCCCGACGATCCCAAATCCTTTGCCGCCATGCGTTACACTGAGGCGCGCCTGACGCCCTATGCCAAAGTCTTGCTGGCGGAGCTGGGGCAGGGTACGGTGGAGTGGGTGCCCAACTTCGATGGCACCCTCAAGGAGCCCAGCCTGCTGCCGGCGCGCCTGCCCAATGTGCTGCTCAATGGCGCCACGGGTATCGCCGTGGGCATGGCCACGGATATCCCCCCGCACAACCTGCGGGAGGTGGTGAGCGCATGCATCCGCCTCATCGAGGCGCCCAGGAGCACCCTGGAGGAACTGTGTGAGCATGTGCCCGGCCCGGATTTTCCCACCGAGGCGGAAATCATCACCCCCCGAGCCGAATTGCTGAAGATCTACGAGACCGGCCGTGGCAGTGTCAAGGCCCGCGCCCGCTGGGAAAAGGAAGATGGTAACGTGGTGATCAGTGCCTTGCCTTACCAGGTGTCGGGTGCCAAGATCCTGGAACAGATCGCCAGCCAGATGCGCGCCAAGAAACTGCCCTGGATAGAGGACTTGCGGGATGAATCCGATCATGAGAATCCCACCCGCCTGGTGGTGGTTCCCCGCTCCAATCGGGTGGATCTGGAACGTCTCATGTCCCACCTGTTCGCCACCACGGACCTGGAACGCAGCTACCGGGTGAATCTGAATCTCATTGGCCTGGACGGCCGCCCCAAGGTGAAGAACCTGCGCGAGATTCTGGTGGAATGGCTGGAATTCCGTTTCGCCACCGTGCGCCGGCGGCTGCGGCACCGCCTGAACAAGGTGCTGGACCGCCTGCATCTGTTGGAAGGCCTGCTCATCGCCTTCCTCAATATCGATGAGGTCATTCACATCATCCGCACCGAGGACGAGCCCAGGCCCGTACTCATGGCCCGCTTCGATCTCACCGAGATCCAGGCGGACTATGTGCTGGACACCAAGCTGCGCCAGCTGGCGCGGCTGGAAGAAATGAAGATCCGCGCCGAGCAGGAGGAACTGGCCAAGGAAAGGGACCAGCTGGAAAAGACCCTGGGCTCGAAACAGCGTATGAAAACCCTGGTGCGCAAGGAACTGCAGGCGGATGCCGAGGAATACGGTGACGATCGCCGTTCACCCCTGGTGGAGCGCGAAGCTGCCAGCGCCATGGATGAATCCGAGCTGACACCGAGCGAGCCCGTAACCGTGGTGCTGTCGGAAAAAGGCTGGGTACGTGCCGCCAAGGGGCATGACATCGACCCGACGGGCCTCAATTACAAGGCAGGGGACGGTTTCCGCGACGCCGTGCGCCTGCGCAGCAACCAGCCTGCCATTTTTCTTGATTCCACCGGGCGCAGTTACTCCCTCATGGCCCATACCCTGCCATCGGCCCGGGGACAGGGCGAGCCCCTGACAGGGCGCTTCTCGCCGCCGGATGGGGCCGTGTTCGTGGCCGCCCTGGGGGGTGATCCGGAACAGCGCTGGCTGCTGGCCTCGGATGCCGGCTATGGCTTCATCACCCCGGCCAGGAACCTGCTGGCCAACACTAAGAAGGGAAAATCCGTGCTTACCCTGCCCAAGGGAGCGCGGGTGCTCAAGGCTCGTCCGGTGTCGGATGTGCACACGGATCGGGTGGTGGCCGTGACCAGCGAAGGCCGCATGCTGGTGATTCCCCTGAGCGACCTGCCCGAAATGGCCCGGGGCAAGGGCAACAAAATTATTGGCATTCCCGGCAAGCGGGTGGCCGAGCGCGAGGAATACGTGGTGGATCTACTGGTGGTGCCCGAGGGTGGCAAGGTGAAGCTGCTGTCCGGCAAACGCCATCTTAATCTCAAGGCGGCGGATCTCAATGCCTATGAAGGCGAGCGGGGACGCCGGGGCAACAAGCTGCCCCGGGGCTTCCAGAAGGTCGATGGTCTCGAACTTCTGTAAGAGCGGCGTGCAAAACGGAAATGTGCCATAATACCGGGCTTGATGAACTCCAATCCTGTGGAGAAATGATCCGATGAATTTCTTTATCAATGATGCCTGGGCCGAAGCAGCCCCCGCGGCGGCGGCCGGCCCCAATGGCCTGGCAGGCCTGATCTTTCCTATCGGCCTGATCCTGATTCTTTATTTCTTCATGATTCGTCCCCAGGTGAAGCGCCAGAAGGCCCATCGCGCCCTGGTGGAAAGCCTGAAGAAGGGGGATGAGGTACAGACCATGGGTGGTCTCATGGGCAAGATCACCGAGGTGGGCGAGAATTTCGTCAAGGTGGAAGTGGCTGATGGCATGGAAGTCACCGTGCGCCGTTCCGCGGTGGAGGCGGTCATGCCCAAGGGTACCCTCAAGGAACTTTGAGCCCTCATTCTTTGTTCTTATTTCTTGTCACCAACCAATAATCACAATCCCTAGACATGCTGAACCAATACCCCTTGTGGAAAAACCTCCTGGTTGTCTTTGTGCTGGCAACCGGCCTCTTCTATGCTTTGCCCAATATCTACAGCCAGGACCCGGCTATCGCCGTGTCCGGGGTGCGCGGCGCGGTGGTGGAAGCGTCCGTGAAGGACAAAGTCAAGCAGGCCCTGGACAAAGCCGGCATCCCTGTCAAGGAGATGGAGGACAAGGGCGCCAGCCTGCTGATTCATTTCTCCAGTACCACGGACCAGCAGAAAGCCCAGCGTGTCATAGCCGAGGTGTTGCCTGAAAGTGTTTCCTATGCGTTGACCACGGCGGCCAATGTGCCTGACTGGCTTATCGGCATGGGCGGTCAGCCTATGAACCTCGGCCTGGATCTGCGTGGCGGTATTCATGTGCTCATCGACGTGGACATGGATGCGGCCATCAAGGACAAGGTGGAGGCCTATACGGGGGACGTGCGTTCCACTCTGCGCAGCAACAAAGTGCGTTACCTCACGGTCAAGGCCGATGACCTGGGCATAGACATCAAGTTCAAGGACGCGGCTACCAGGGACAAGGCCGAGGAAGTGCTGGGCAACGAGTTCCGAAACCTGGGCGTGGAAACCCGGGATGCCGATGGCGCTTATTATGTCCGCCTGACTCTGCCACCGGCAGAGATTCGCGCCATCAAGAAATTCGCCCTGCAGCAGAACATCACCACCATCCGCAACCGGGTCAATGCCCTGGGCGTGGCCGAGCCCCTGGTGCAGCAACAGGGCGACCGTCGCATTGTGGTGGAACTGCCTGGCGTGCAGGATCCCACCCAGGTGAAGAATATCCTGGGCGCCACCGCCACCCTGGAATACCGCCTGGTGGATACGGAGCATGACGCCCTGGACGCCAAGAACTCCGGCAAGATTCCCCCTGGCTCGCGCCTGTACACCGTGCGCGAGGATGGCCGGCCCATCCTGCTGAAGAAGCGTGTCATCGTTACTGGCAATCAGATCACAGATGCCGCATCCGGTTTCGACCAGCGCTCCGGCAGCCCCATGGTTACCGTGAACCTGGACAGCAAGGGCGCCCGGCGTATGCGTAATGTGACCATAGACAACGTGGGCAAGCCCATGGCGGTGGTGTTCAAGGAGAACCGCGTGGTGGGACGGGATGCCGAGGGCAAGCCCATCAAGCGCCTGGTGGAGGATGTCATCAGCGTGGCCAACATTCTCGAGCCCCTGGGCGCGCGCTTTCAGACCACGGGCCTGGACAGTCCTCAGGAAGCTCATGAACTGGCCCTGCTGCTGCGTGCGGGCGCCCTGGCCGCGCCCATAGACATCGTCGAGGAGCGTACCATCGGTCCCAGCCTGGGACAGGAAAACATCGACCAGGGCCTGAATTCCGTGCTCATCGGCCTGCTGGCAGTGATGATTTTCATGGTCGTTTACTACAAGGTCTTCGGCCTGTTCGCCAACGCGGCCCTGCTGGCCAACCTGGTGCTCATCGTGGCTATTCTGTCCCTGCTGCAGGCCACCCTGACCCTGCCGGGCATCGCGGGCATCGTGCTCACCGTGGGTATGGCGGTGGACGCCAACGTGCTCATCTACGAGCGTATCCGTGAGGAGCTGCGGGTGGGCAGCACGCCCCAGGCGGCCATCCATGCCGGTTATGAGAAAGCCTTCAGCACCATCATGGACGCCAACGTGACTACCCTTATCGCCGCCATCGTGCTGTTCTCCATCGGCAGCGGCCCGGTGAAGGGCTTTGCCGTGACCCTGGCTATCGGTATCGTCACCTCCATGTTCACTTCCATCGTGGGAACCCGCGCCCTGACCAACCTGGTGTACGGTGGTAAGCGCGTGAAGAAACTGGCCATCTAATTCGGTAAGCATCCATGAGAACCCTGACTTCGAATCTGCATTTCAACTTCATGGGCAAGCGCAAGCTGGCCATGACCTTTTCCATTGCCCTGGTGGTCATTTCCCTGGCATCCCTGCTCACCCGGGGACTGGTTTTCGGCATCGACTTTACCGGGGGTACGCTCATCGAAGTGGGTTACTCGGAGGATGCCGATCTGGAAGCGGTGCGTGCCGCCCTGGCCGGGAACGGCTTTGCGGAGGCCCAGGTGCAGCAGTTCGGCACGCCCAGGGACGTGCTGATACGGCTGGCGCCTCGTGAAGGCGTGAAGAGTTCCGAACTTAGCGACAAGGTGTTCGGCATCCTCAGCGAGCAATCTCCCGGCAAGGTGGAACTGCGCCGGGTGGAGTTCGTCGGTCCCCAGGTGGGTGATGAACTCACCGAGGACGGCGCTCTGGCGGTGCTGGTGTCGTTGATGGCCATTCTCATGTACGTGGCGGTGCGTTTTGAATGGCGTTTCGCTGTGGGTTCCGTCATTGCCCTGGTGCATGACGTGACCATCACCCTGGGCTTCTTCTCCCTGTTCCAGATGGAATTCGATCTCACGGTGCTGGCGGCGGTGCTGGCGGTTATCGGTTACTCCCTGAACGACACCATCGTGGTCTTCGACCGCATCCGCGAGAACTTCCGCAAGATCCGCAAGGGCGATTCCGAGGAAATCATCAATACGTCCCTGAACCAAACCCTGGCGCGGACCATCGTCACATCCCTGACCACCCTCATCGTGCTCATCGCCCTGTTCATTCTTGGGGGAGAGATCATCCACAACTTCTCTCTGGCACTGATCCTGGGCGTGGTAGTGGGCACCTATTCCTCCATCTACGTGGCCAGCAGCGCCGTGCTCATGCTGGGTGTAAGCAAGGCGGATCTCATGCCGGTGCAGAAGGAAGGCGTCATCGACGACATGCCCTGAACCGGGAAACTACCAGGGGCGGGGTTCCCTCAGGGGGGCTGAACGGGTACTGATGGCCCGCTGTTCTTCCAGCATGAACTGGTTGCGCATCAGGTAGGCTGGATTGCCTTCCGCCTGCTCCAGCCATTGCTCCATGAGTCCCATGACGCCCCTGCCGGCCTTTTCCGCTTCCGAGCCCTGCATCTCCTGGTTGCTTTCTTCCATGGCCTCGGTATCAGGCTGGTTGCCCTGCTGGTCGAATTCTTCCACGGCGCCCTGGTCCTTGCCCGCCTCTTCGGCGTCGAAGGTTTCCGTTTCGCTGGCTGCTGGTCCGGCGCGGCGCGGCGGGGGAGCTTGCTCACCCGGCGGGGGCGGAGCGGGGCGCTGCTCTTCTTCGCCGGCGGCCCTGTCTCCCTGAGACTGCTCTTTCTCTGTCTCCCCGCTGGCTTCCTGTTCCCTGTCCTGGCCCTTGTCGCCTTGTTGTTCCTGCTCGGCTTCGCTGCCAGCCGATTCTTCCTGGGCTTTCTGCTCCTCGGGCTGCTTGCCCTTGTCTTCCTGCTCGCCGGGTTGTTCGTCCCTGCCGGTCCTGTCTTCCTGTTGCTTCTCGCCGCCAGCCTGGTCCTGCTGCTCCGATTCTTCTTTGCCGCTGTCGTCCTGCTGCTCTTTGACTTGCTGGTCGCCGGATGACGGCTGTTCCTGTTCTTGCTCGCCGGAAGCACTGTCCTGATGTTCTTCGGACTGCTGTTGCCCACTTGAAGATTCTTCTTCCGATTGTTGGTCTCCTGATGACTGCTGCTGCTCGGATTCCTGGTCGCCCGAGGACTGTTGCTGGTCTGATTCCTGGTCCCCGGAGGACTGTTGCTGCTCCGACTCCTGGTCGCCCGAGGACTGTTGCTGGTCTGATTCCTGATCGCCGGAAGATTGCTGTTCTTCGGATTCCTGGTCGCCAGAGGATTGCTGTTCTTCCGACTCCTGGTCGCCCGAGGATTGTTGCCGGTCTGATTCCTGATCGCCGGAAGATTGTTGTTCTTCGGATTCCTGGTCTCCGGAGGACTGCTGTTCCTCGGACTCCTGTTGTTCTTTGGATTCCTGCTCCTGTGATGACTGTTTTTCCTGTTCTTTTCCTTCCTGCTGTTTCTGTTTCTCCTCTTCCTGCTTCTGCTGTGCTTCCTTTTCCTTGCGCTGCTGCTCGGCTTCCGCGGCAAGGGCGGTGACCAGGGACAGGTTGTAACGAGCATCGACGTGATCGGGCCGGTTCTTCAGCACCTGCCGGTAGTTGTCAGCGGCCTCCTGCAGGCGGTTCAGCTGGAACAGGCAATTGCCCAGGTTGTACAGGGCTTCGTCCCGCAATTCCCGGTCCTTCACCTCGGCGAAGCGTTGCGCCGCTGCTTCGTAACGGCCGGCGCGGTACAGGGCGACGCCCTGGCGGAAGGGATCAGGGAATTTTGTCGCGGCTTCCTCGTATTGACCCGCTTGGTAGGCTTCCACGGCCTGAAGCTTGCGGTTTTTGAACCAGTCGGCCTGACTTGTGGCGGATGCCAGCAGGAGAGAAAGCAAAAGCAGGCTCCGGGTCTTCATGACAGCCTCCGGGAGAAACGGTTGCTGCGCCCAAAAAGATAGAGTATCAGGAAGATTACCGGGAACAGGAACAGGTAGAAACGCTCGTTCCACACGCGGGTGGGCATTGTCTCCAGTTGCTGTTGCTCGGCGTTGGCAAGAATCTGCTCCAGCAGATTGCGGGTGTCGTCCTCTCGGTAATCCGCCAGCTGGTACAGGCCGCCGCCATGTTCCGCCAGCTGCCTGAGTTCTTCTTCGTTGAGACGGGACACGGGAGTACGGGCGCCTCGGGGGACATAGCGCTCCGGCACCAGGCCGCCCCCCTCCGTGCCCAGGGCCAGGACGTGCAGATGGATGTTATTCGCGCGTAGCGCATCCACCTTTTCCAGCAATCCGGGTTCATCGAAATCGCCATCCGTGACCAGCAGAATGTGCCGGGCCAGGGCATTGTCATCACCACGCAGCAGCAGGCTCGCCTTGTCCAGGGCATTGCCCAGGCGACTGCCGGGGAGGCTCACCAGGTCCGTGGACAGGCTGGGCAGGGTGCGCCCCAGGCTTTCCATGTCCTCGGTGACGGGGGAGACCACATGGGCCACGGTGGCAAAGGCCACCAGGCCCATGCGCAGACCGGGGTTCAGGCGCAGCAGGTCCTGGATTTCCTGCTTGGCTCTGTCCAGGCGGGAAGGACGCACGTCCCTGATGTTCATGGAGGCGGAAATGTCCAGCAGTACCACCAGCTCGGCGGCGGGGCGGAAGGCGCTGATGCGCTCGTAGTCCCAGCGTGGTCCGGCCATGGCCAGCACCATGAGCAGCCAGGCCATGCTCCAGGCCGCAAGCACCGGGGTGCTGTCGGGCATCTGGCCGCGCGCCTCGCCCGTGAGCCAGGGGAGCAAATGTTCATCCGCGTACAGGCTTTCCCGTCCGCGGCGCCGCACCGTGCGGCTGTAGCGTAGCCACAGCCACACCAGGGGAATGGCCAGCAGTGCCAGGAGCCACAGGGGCTGGGCGAAATGGAAACCGCTCTCAGGCATGTTTGCCTCCAGCGAGCCTTCTCATGCGCGCGCCGGGGAATAGGCCCAGGAGCAGCAGGGCCAGCAACGCCAGCCCCAGGGGCCAGCGATACAGGGGGCGGGGCACATAGACGGTGCGGGATTCGGCGCGGGTCTTTTCCAGCTCGTTGATGCGCGCGGAAATCTTTTCCAGGGCGTCGGTGTCGCTGGCGCGGAAGTAGGCGCCGCCGGTGATTTCGGCTATTTGGCGCATGAGGCTTTCGTCGAAGCCCAGATCCGTGCGCGTCACCAGCCGGCCTTCCTCGAAGATGGGCACCTCCTTGCGATGGCTGCCTACGCCTATGGTGTAAATGCGTACGCCTTCGGCGGCCGCCAGTTTGGCGGCTTCCAGGGGCGGAATGGTGCCGGCGGTGTTCTCGCCGTCGGCTACCAGGATGAGCACCCGGGAGCCTTCGGGACGTTCGCGCAGTTTCTTGATGCCCAGGCCGATGGCATCACCCATGGCCGTGCCGTCACCGGCGATGCGTGGCACCAGGTTGTCCAGCAGCTCGCGCACGGCGTGGCGGTCCAGGGTGAGGGGTGAGAGCACGAAGGCCTGGTTGCCGAAGATGATCAGCCCCACGCGGTCGCTGTCGCGTTGCTCCAGGAAACGCCCCATGACGCCCTTCACCACCTGGATTCGGCTTACCTGTTGCCCCTGGACACTGAAATCCAGGGCTTCCATGGAATGGGAAGCATCCACCGCCAGCAGCAGGTCATAGCCTTCTATGCGTTCCTGGGTATAGGGTTGCAGCCACTGGGGCCGCATGAGGGCGAAGGTCAGGCCCAGCCACAGGAGGAGGATGAGCAACCGGTGCAGCCGGGAGCCGGCGCTGTCGCCGGGCCGGCTGGCGCTGAATGCCTGCTGCAGCTGAGCCAGGTTGGGATGCAGCAGGGTGGTATGGCGCTGGCGTTGCTCCTGACTGATTTCCGCAGCGCTTCGCCGCCACAGCCACTGCACGGCAGGCAACAGCAGCAAGAAGATCATCCATGGCCAGTGAAACTGCATCATGACTGGAGTTTCCTGTCGTATCTGGCCCAGGCCAGGGCGGCCTGGATGAGTTTGAGCACGTCTTCCCGGGTGACGGGATATTGTCCCGGCGGCGCATAGGGGACCTTGACCAGGGGCTGGCCCTGATCCGTCCAGGGAAAACCTTCGGGGTCCTGTGCTTCCAGCCAGCGCAGCCATTCCTCATCCACCAGGCCGGCGGCCTGCTCCCGTCCCAGACGGGTGATGGCGATGCGCCGCAGCAGTTCGGACAGCTCCCGCATGCTCTGTTCCGGCGCCAGCTGACGGGACAGGCGGCGCAGGGCCAGGAGCTGGTTGCGGGCGTCCCGGTGCCAGGTACCGGGAGGATAGGCGATGAGATTGCGCAGGCCCCACCAGGCGGCTAGCAGGGTCAAAATGACCGCGGCAGCCACCAGCCACCAGCCGGGGGCCGGGGGCCACCAGGAGGCCTGGTCCATGTGCAGTTCATGGATGTCGCGCATCCGG
>Ga0256832_1000113_pt1 | contig 47891 bp, 44 predicted proteins | sample 134614metaG_FD_190534 | JGI IMG/M metagenome (GOLD analysis project Ga0256832, IMG submission 190534) | Hydrothermal vent microbial communities from Lau Basin, Pacific Ocean - 134-614 | ecosystem: Environmental > Aquatic > Marine > Hydrothermal vents | place: Pacific Ocean: Lau Basin | collected...
ACGACACAGAACATTCTTACGGCAACAAAGTAAGCTATATCAACAGAATGACCGCAGTGGCAAAAACCAAAATCGGCACATTCGATTCCTACAATATTGCAATATCATTTCCTGAAAAAGATGCTATAAAAAGAATAGACATTCTGAAAAAATTCAATACGTTTCAGGACGAAGTTAATAATTTGGAATTGACCAAAAAGACAAGTTCCATTTTGACGGTTTTAAAAGATATGAACAAACTGATGAACGGTGATAATCCGGATTATTACATGCTTCCCGATAACAATAAGCAGGTGGCGCAATTGCTGATGCTTTACGAGATGTCGGGCGGTTCAAAATTATCCGATTGGACAAATCCCGAATACAATATGTTACGGCTTCGTGTAGGACTAAAAACTATGGATTCAAAAAAATCAATAGCAGAGACAAAAACCATACGGGAATTAGCCAAACGGCTTTTCCCCGATGCTAAAATAAGTGTCGTAGGCTCTTTGCCCGCTTTGGCAGAAGTAAACCGATTAATATCCGTAGGACAAATCAAATCGCTTATTATGGCTTTGATGGTGATAAGCATCTTGATGATGCTGGCATTCGGTAGTATAAAACTTGGATTAATCGGATTGATACCCAATGTTTTTCCTCTAATTATAGTGGGTGGCACAATGGGTTATTTCGATATTCCTTTGGATTTTCTGACGGTAACCGTAGCACCGATGATACTTGGAATTGCCGTTGACAATACGATTCACTTTTTTAATCATACAAAACAGCTTTACAAAAAGACCTATAATTACGAAACAGCGGTCAGCGAAACCATTAAAACACTTGGAAATGCTATCATTATTACCGCTATGGTTATAGTATTGGCTTTTGCTGTCTATCTGATTTCGAGCTTTAACATTATGCGCAATTTGGGGATATTGGTAGTTGTCGGCATATCGACCGCACTTTTATCGGATTTACTCCTTTCGCCTTTATTGATTATTTTAATAAGACCATTTGGAAAAAACCACAATAAAAATAAAAATTAATATGCAAATTATGAAGAAGTTAACAAAAGCATTCTTGATAATTATTAAGAAAAAAATAGACAGTTTAAACCGAAAATTATCAATAATACCGGTATTACTTCTTATAATTTCATTGTCTGCACAAGCACAAAAATGGGAACTCGCAAAAAACGAAGACGGTATCAAAGTATATACTCGCAAAGTTGAAGGTAGGTCGGTTAAATCGTATAAGGCAAAAGCCGTCATAAATGCACCGATTAATAAGGTTTATTTTATTTATACCGATTTGAAAAGCTATCAAAGAGTTATGCAAGATCAGTCAGAAATTGAATTATTGGAAAAAAATAATAATCGGTATATTCTGTATTCAAAAATGGATATGCCTTGGCCTGCCGACGACAGGGATATGGTTTCGGAAACAGAAATAGAGAAAAAAGACAATGGACAAATCATAATCCGTTCAAAATGCTTAAAAAACCGGCTTGCACCAAAGAAAGACTATGTAAGGATAAAAGATTGTTGGGAAATCGTAACGCTAACGCCTGTTGGTAATGATAAAGTAGAAATACAAATAGAAGGGCTGTTTGATGTCGGTGGTTCTTTGCCCGGTTGGATTGTGAATATGTTTCTTGTTGACGGACCTTTTGATACTATCGGGAATATAAAAAAAATAGTTGAATAAGATTGTAACAAAGCCCTGTTGCTAACATTGTGTATAAATAATGGCGGGCAAAACGCTAAAAATGAACTAATATGAGTAAAATCAACAATAGTGCAATAATGAACAAAAGTGCGGAAAATCCCGCCACTAACCATACACGAAACCGTTAAGCGTCATTAGGAAAAAGAAAATTATGTCAAGTAAAATGAGCAAAATACTTGACATTTTATGAAAAAATGATTTTCTTTGCAATATGAATATTGCAAAGAAAATAGAAAAACAAATTGATAATTTTGAACAAGGTGATACTTTTACCTACAAAGACCTTCCTATAAACAAAAAGGAATATTCAGCCGCTTCCAAAACTATTGAACGTTTGATAAAAAAAGGTAAAATCAAAAGAATTTCAACGGGAATTTTTTACAAACCAAAACAAACTATTTTCGGAGAAATCAAACCTGACGAAGAAAAAATAATTACCCCATATTTGTTTAAGAACGGTAAAAGGATAGCATATATTACCGGATTATTGCTTTATAACAAAATGGGATTAACAACACAAATTCCAAAAGAAATCGGTATTGCAAGTCGTGAAAAAAGGATTTATATCACGAAAGGCAATATCAAAGCAAGTGCCGTAAAAAGTTACGTAGAAGTTACAGATGAAAATTATAAATATCTTGAGTTTTTAGACGCACTGAAAGATTGGAGAAAAATTCCGGATTTAGATAAAAAATCAGCAATTAAAATACTAATGAACATATTGAAAAAATTCAATAAAAAACAAACCAATGAGTTAGTGGAAATTGCTTTGTCGTATCCGCCAAGAGTCAGGGCATTTTTAGGTGCATTATTAGAATATTCAAAAAAGAAAATCAATCTGAAAAATCTGGAAGAAAGTCTAAATCCGTTATCGGAGTATAAATTAGGCATACCGAAAAACATTTTGCCAACAATTGAAAAATGGAATATTAAATGAATTTACACGAAAACAAAGAACTCTTTAAAGACGCCATAATTGCTACTTCGCAATTAAAAGGTATTCCCGAAATTTATATCGAAAAAGATTATTGGATTACATTTGCTTTGTATGCAATTTTCACAAGTGAAGCAAAAGAATATTGCATTTTTAAAGGAGGAACAGCATTATCTAAATGTAGTCAAATGATTGAAAGGTTTTCGGAAGATATCGACATCGTATTATTAAAAAAAAGTAGAATGGAATATAAAATAACGAACGCAAAACATTGTGTATAAGTAATAGCGGGCAAAGTGCTAAAAATGAACAAAAGTGCGGAAAATCCCTCCACTACTCATACACATAACCGTTGGCAACAAGAAAAAAGACAATGCAAAATTATATTGATTTAGCTAAAAAGAATGGGGTTATACTTTTAGATACCGGAAAGTGTCAATTTTGTGGTGCTAATACTCAAAGAGGAATTCACGAATGTTTAGAGATTTTTAATCTTGGATTCCAAGAACTTGATTTTTCAAGTATTGAAAATCATATATATAGGTTTCTGATTGTAGATGCACACGCATTACAACATCCTGAAATTCACGGTAGGTGGAATAATCATTTTCACCTATCAAGATTACATTTAATTTTCAAATATGATATTAAATGGACTTATAAACTATCACCAAAACTTAGTGATTATCTGAATCGATATAAGGCTAATAGGCAAAACGAATACCTAATACCACCCGAAATACTTAAAAGAGGTAATATTACCACAACCGATATTAAAGAAAAATCAACTAACGAAACGGAATGTAGAGATTTGATAAGAGAATGGGCATTGGACGTATATGACAAATGGAGTAATTATCATGGTGTAGTAGATGAAATTGCGAAAGGATTCTTAAATCGAAAATAAAAAAAAGCCAGTTGCTAACTATGCGCATAAGTCATTAGACGACAAAAAGTTAGAATGAATGTAAATGAATATAAATAAAGGTAAATGTAAAATGAAAAGTTGGTGCAATGAAACGCCCAACGCCACATATACTCACCGTTGTGTTTAATATAAGACAAAATACACCACAATTTTAAAATATGAACCAATTTTTGTATTTTGGGGACATATTTGAATAATGTGGGATAAAATGGGACGTATAAAAAAACTAAAAAAATTACCACCTAAAAGAGAAAAGGTTGAAACTGTTAAAATACTTAGGCAGTTGAGTAAAGCATCCCAATCTCTTGGTGAACTAAAAGGAATAGCAAAAACAATTCCAAATCAAGCAATGTTGATAAATGCAGTTGTTTTACAAGAAGCCAAAGACAGTTCTGAAATTGAAAATATCATTACTACACAGGATGAATTATATAAAGCCCTTGCATCTAAAAGAAAACAGACGGTGCAAGTAAAAGAAGTAATAAATTACAGAAAAGCAATCTTTACCGGATTTGAATTGATAAAACAACAAGGTTTTTTAAGAATAGAAGACATTGAGACTATTCAAAAAACAATTGTTGAAAATAGTGCGGGAATAAGAGCTGTGCCTGGAACAGTTCTGAAAAATGACAAAACAGGAGAGATTGTCTATACGCCGCCACAAGAAAAAGATGAAATCTTAGATTTATTAAGTAACTTTTTGGAACATTTTAATATTAATCAAACAGATTTACATCCGTTGATAAACTTGGCAATTTTACATTATCAATTTGAAAGTATTCACCCTTTTTATGACGGAAACGGCAGAACAGGTAGAATTTTGAATATTTTATATCTAATTATTAATAATTTACTTGATATTCCAATCTTGTATTTAAGTTCCTATATAAATGAAAACAAATCGAATTATTATAAACTTTTAAATCAAGTCAACAAAACAGATCAATGGGAAGATTATATTTTATATATGCTTAAAGCTGTTGAAGAAACGGCTAATTATACAATCGAAAAAATTAATAAAATTAAAAATCAATTAGAAAAAACAATCGAGAAAGTTAAGAAAAAAGCTCCTAAAATTTATCGGAAAGAATTGATAGAATTGCTCTTTGAACAACCTTATTCAAAAATTGAATTTGTAGTAGAAAAATTAAAAGTGGAAAGAAAAGCAGCATCGAGATATTTAAAAAATCTTGAAGATATAGACGTATTAAAATCGGAAAAAATAGGAAGAGAAATTCTATACTTAAACGTAGAATTGATAGAAATATTAAAAAATTAAGCAGCACTCAGTGTATAAGTAATGGCGGGCAAAGTACAAAAATGAAAGTAAGTATGCGAAAATCAGTCACTACTCGTACACGTGACTGTTAGGCGCCATACGTAAAACTTTAAAATCTCCCTTAGTTTGAATAAATTTATAATATGACGGATAGAATATACATATTAACAAAATTAAAAGAACTTAAACCGCTTTTACAGAAAGAATATGCTGTAAAGAAGATCGGATTATTTGGCTCCTTCTCAGATGATACTTATAATGAAGCAAGCGACATCGACATCCTTGTTGAATTAGAAAAACCTATCGGATGGAAATTTTTTACGCTTGAATTATTTTTACAAGATGTTTTCGGCAGAAAAATTGACCTGGTTACTAAGAATGCTCTTAAAAAACAGATTAAAGACAAGATTCTTAAACAAGTTCATTACATATAATAATGAAAAAAGAAGACCGGACATACAGAATGTTCCTTGAAGATATTCAATTGGCGATGAAAAGAGTGACGGAATACATTCACGGACTTAATTTTTTGGAATTTAAAAAGGACTATAAAGCTGTTGACGCTGTTATTAGAAACTTTGAGATTATTGGTGAAGCAGCAAAGAATATTCCTAAAGAAATAAAAAATAAATTTCCGGATGTCCCATGGGAAGAAATGTATCCTTTGAGAAATAAGGTATCTCATGAATATTTTGGGGTTGATTATGAAATTATTTGGGACATTGCAACAAACTATCTTCCTGAAAACAAGAAACAAATTGACCGAATCCTGAAAGAGCAGAATTAACACACGAGAGCCTAACATTGCATATAGCAAACGGAGGAATTATATTTGTACAAGTCAGAAATTTCACAGCTTTTACTAACTTTGGTTTCAATTGAAAATAACAACCTTTAACCGTCTCTTGCTTTATGCCAAACCGTTAAACCCAACTGCAACTTTTCCACTAAATTTATGAACTTCATTTTTTAGATTAGTAATATGAAAAACAAAATACTTTTTCCAAACGAAAACATCATTACTACAGATTTGTTTAATGTAAATCAAGACTGGGAAGTTCCTATTCCCGGATTTTTCATAATTGCACCTTTACGGAAATTAAAGTCTGTTGATGAATTTACAGACGAAGAAGCAAACGAATTTATCAATCTTATTCGCAAAGTTCGTAAAGGAATGAGGGATATTCTGAAAATTGAAGAAGTTTATTTCTTTCAGAATGAGGATTCCGAACATGGATTCCATTTGTGGATATTCCCGCGCCATAAATGGATGGAAAAATTCGGAAGAAAAATTCAGTCGGTAAGACCGATAATGAATTATGCAAAAGAAAATATGTTAAGCGATGATGTTTTCGAAGAAGTGAGAGAATACGTTAACAAAATGAAGGAATTCATGTCTGATTTCTAATGCGGAAACGCTTCAACTTCGCCGCACGGTCATGCTGCGCACTCTGCTTTCCGGTCGTCGGTCAGTTTAACAAAGATTAAAGTGAAATTTGCCCGGCTTGTAATTTCCCAAATTTCTTTCGCTTCGTCCCGGAAATTTCTCATGGTTCAAATGTTGTTATTTCATGCTATAAACCGGCATTCTCACACAATTAAGGTATGATTTGTTACAAAAATCATCGGAATTATGGTAGGAAATATTACAAAAACCGGGCAAAATAAGGTGGGAAATATTACAAAAAAACGTCAAATTATGGTAGGAAATGTTACAAAATTTCATTAAATTAACATGTGAAATGTTACAAAATTGTGTTTTTTGCGTTAAAATGTTCATGAAATATGAATATTAAAAGAAAAGCCGAAGAAATATTAAACGATTGGAGAACTTCACGGAATAGAAAACCGCTGTTGATCAGAGGTGCTCGGCAAGTCGGTAAAACCACCTTGGTAAGGAATTTTGCGGGTAACTTTGAAACTTATGTAGAACTTAATTTGGAACGGGAAGCGGATAAAAGAATTTTTGAAAATGATGATGTTGATAAAGTAATCAATGCCGCTTATTTATTAAAAAAAGTTATACCCCGGAAGAATTCAACATTATTTTTTATAGATGAAATTCAGGAATATCCTAAAGCAATTAAACTAATACGATATTTTTATGAAGAAAAGCCGGAACTCTATGTGATATCCGCCGGTTCTTTACTTGAATTTGCTTTAGGCGAAACGCCCGGTTTTCCCGTCGGAAGGATCAACAATTTATATCTTCATCCGTTAAATTTTCAGGAATATCTTGAAGCAGTTGGAAATTTTAAAGCTTTGGAAGCGTTTCAAACTGTTCCGGTGCCGGAATTTGCCCATTATACTTTACTGGAAATGTTTCATGAATACGCTATTATTGGCGGGATGCCGGAAATAGTTCGTAATTTCCTCGAAGATAAAAACTTCGCTCTTTTATCCGGTTATTATAAAATGTTGTGGCAATCTTATAAAGATGATGTAGAAAAATACGCTAAAAATGATTCGGAAAAAAAAATTATAAGGCATGTAATTGAAACTGCACCTTATGAAAAAGACAGAATAAAATTTGAGGGGTTCGGTAATTCCCGGTATCGTTCGAGGGAAATAGGTGAAGCATTGCGTTCGCTTGATCTTGCAAGAATTATAAGATTGATATATCCTACGACAAGTTTGAAACCTCCCATTATTACGGATTATAAAAAAAGACCACGCTTACAATTTCTGGATACGGGAATGCTAAATCAAATTTTGTTGTGGCAAAAAGAACTGATTTTATTGAAAAATCTGGATGATTTTCATAACGGTAAAGTGATTCAACATCTAATCGGTCAGGAATTAATTTCAATAGAAATGGATGCTGATTATAAACCACATTTCTGGGTCAAGGAAACCAAACAAGGAAATGCGGAAATTGATTTTGTTTATCAATTAAAAGATATGTTAATTCCCATCGAGGTAAAATCCGGTAAGTATGGGAGACTCAGATCTTTACATCAATACATGGAGCTTGTAGATCACCCTTATGCCGTTCGTATGTATTCCGGAAAATTTGGTGTTGAAAAGCTTAAAACAATCGGTGGGAAAGATTTTTTGTTGATGAATTTGCCATATTATTTGGGAACAAAAATTCCCGAATACTTGGAATATTTTGTAGAAGATTTCAAACTATAAAACATTTCGTAAAATATTTTAGTCTTTTCGTTTATTCATTTTTATTACCTTTGTAACCCGAAATTTTTCATGTATTTTTAAATAAACCGGATTATTTGTCTTAAAATAATTCACAACAAAATAGAAAACGAAGTAAAGTGTTAACAAATAGAAATAAAATTGAAGTAATGGCGCCGGTCGGTTCTTACGAGGCGTTAAGCGCGGCAATTAAAGCCGGAGCAGATTCGGTTTATTTCGGAATCGAACAATTAAATATGCGGGCGCGTTCGTCCATAAATTTTACGCTGGATGATTTACAGCGCATCTCGGATATCTGCAAAGAAAATAACATTAAATCGTACATTACGCTTAACACCGTTATGTACGATCACGATTTACAATTAATGCGTTCGATAGTTGATAAAGCAAAAGAATGCGGTATTTCGGCGGTTATAGCTTCCGATCATGCGGTAATGAACTATGCGAGAAAAACCGGAGTACCCGTGCACATTTCCACACAAGCAAACGTCAGCAATATTGAAACGGTTGAGTTTTACTCCGCTTTTGCAGATGTGATGGTTCTTGCAAGGGAATTGAGTTTGATGCAAGTAAAAGCAATTACGAAAGAAATTAAACGGAGGGGAATTACAGGACCGGGCGGCGGGCTGGTGAGAATTGAAGTTTTTGCCCACGGAGCGCTTTGTATGGCAATTTCCGGTAAGTGTTATTTGAGTCTGCACAATCATTATTCTTCCGCTAACAGAGGCGCCTGTGCTCAAGATTGTAGAAAGCAATACATTGTAACGGAAAAAGAAGAAGGGACGGAATTATTAATCGATAACGAATACATAATGAGCGCCAAAGATTTGTGCACCATCGATTTTCTTGATAAAATTGTTGACGCCGGTGTGGAAATAATCAAAATTGAAGGCAGAGGCAGATCATCCGATTATGTTTACACTACAACAAAATGTTACCGCGAAGCAATTGATGCGATTGCCGGAGGAACTTACACTCCGGAAAAAATATCGGCATGGAAAGAAGAACTTGCAACCGTTTACAACAGAGGATTCTGGGACGGTTATTATCTCGGCAGAAAAATGGGTGAGTGGAGCGATACTTATGGTTCGAAAGCCACAAAGAGAAAAGTCTTTATCGGGAAAGGTGTAAATTATTTCAAGAAAATTAAAGTGGCGGAATTCAAACTGGAAACAAAATCTTTGCGCGTCGGCGATGAAATATTAATTACCGGACCAACAACAGGTGTGATAAAAACCAAAGTTAAAGAATTGCGACTGGAAGACAAACCGGTTGAGCAAGTAAACAAAGGCGATAATTTTTCTATGCCTTTGGATGAAATAATCCGACCTTCCGATAAACTTTACCGATTGGAAAAAGCAGTTAATGTTTAAAATAATTCATTACAGAAAAAAATGTATAGGTTGCAATGCATGCGTTGAAGTTGCGCCGTTCCGCTGGAGAATGTCGAAAAAAGACGGGAAAAGCGTGCTAATAGAAGGTGAAGAGAAAAAAGGATTTTATATTACTTGGGTTAGCGATGATGAACTTGAGGAAAATAAAATTGCCGCACAAAACTGCCCTGTTAACATTATACGGATTGAGAAAAAATAATACGGGAATAAATTTCAAATTCCGAATAACAAATTTCAAACGTGAAACGTAAGAGACGTAAAACGTAAGACGGTAGACGGAAGACGTGAGAAGCACACATTTTGCGTCCCGAGAATTATTTTTTATTTGCGAATTAGCGGCAATTCGATTGTTCTTTTTAGATCCCGAAACAATCCGCCGACGGTGGACGGGATGACACGTTCGTAGGCGGACGGGATGACATGTTCCTCTTACCGTCATGCTGAATTTATTTCAGCATCTAATTCAAATTACGCATTCCTTTTAGATCCCGAAACAAGTTCGGGATGACAGGTTTTATTCTGTGTCATCCTGTCCCGAAAGTTTTCGGGATCAGTATCTGATTTCACTGCTACCACCGTCTACACGGTGGTTGAATCTACGTATGTTTATCTTTGTTAAACCGTTAGCTTATTATTTCGATATTCGTTAAATTTGATTTCCCTATGAATCAGAGTTATCGGAGAAAAATTTGATTAATTGGAATGTTAGTCCGGAAATTTTTTCAATCGGACCAATAACCATCCGGTGGTACGGACTCCTTTTTGCATCCGCATTTTTGGTCGGCTTTCAGATAATGACTAAAATTTTCAAAAACGAAAAGAAAAATCTGGACGACTTAAACGATCTGGTTTGGTACATGATTTTAGGCACGGTTATCGGTGCAAGATTGGGCCATTGTTTGTTTTACAATCCTTCCTACTATCTTTCCCATCCGCTTGAGATTCTTCAAGTTTGGAAAGGCGGACTGGCAAGTCACGGAGCGGCAATCGGTATTTTAATCGCAATTTATCTTTATTCAAAAAAGAAAAAAGACCAACCGTTTCTTTGGGTGATGGATAGGGTTGTTATAACAGTTGCTTTGGGTGGCTCGTTTATCAGACTCGGCAATTTGTTTAACTCGGAGATTATCGGAAAACCGACGGATTTACCATGGGGATTTAAATTTGTTAGGGCGCATGTTGCCGATCCCTTAACTCCGCGTCATCCCGCACAGCTTTATGAATCGATTGCATATCTAATTACGTTTTTTGTGCTTTATAAAATTTATAACTCAAAAAAAGGTAAAATTCCCCAAGGTTATTTATTCGGATTATTTTTAATCATTGTATTCGGGTTTAGATTTCTGGTTGAATTTATTAAGGAAAATCAAACTTATTTTGAAGAAGGAATGCTTCTGAACATGGGGCAAATTCTTAGTATTCCGCTAATAATTCTTGGGATATATTTATTTCTTAAAAGTAAAAAAGAAACTGTACGGAAAGGTAAAAAATGAGAAAAATAATAATAACCGGCTTGGTTTTAGCATTAACATTAATAATTAATTCGTGTTCCGGTAAAAAGGAGCAATCTTCCTATAAACCCGAACTTGACTCTTTAAGGTTTACCGGCGAAGTTCATCTCCGCAACATAAAACAATTAACTTTCGGCGGGAATAATGCCGAAGCGTATTGGAGCTTTGATAACAAGCAATTGATTTTTCAAAGTGACTGGGAAAAAATCAATCCGCAGGGTTGCGACCAGATTTTTATAATGAATGCCGACGGTTCGCTCTTACCCGAAGGGGAACGATACCGTCTGGTTTCAACCGGCAAAGGAAGAACAACCTGTTCTTATTTTTTGAAAAATCAAAAGAAAATTATTTATGCATCGACTCATGCAGCGGGTCCGGAATGCCCGGAAGCCCCTATGTTTGTTAACGGAAAATATGTTTGGAAAATTTTTCCCACTTACGATATTTATATTGCTAACACCGACGGCTCAGACCCTGAGGTTTTAATCGGTGGCGGAGGTTATGATGCCGAAGCAACGGTTTCCCCCGATGGAAAATACATTATTTTTACTTCAACACGTTCCGGTGATTTGGAATTATGGCGATATGAAATCGAAACAGGGGAATATTTACAACTTACATCGGAATTAGGTTATGACGGTGGTGCTTTTTTCTCAAATGATTCGAAAAAAATTGTTTGGCGTGCCAGTCGCCCCAAAGGCGAAGCCGCTGCACAGTATAAAGAACTTTTAGCGCAAGATTTGGTTGAACCGAAAGCCTTAAATATTTTTGTTGCAGATATAGACGGGAAAAATGTAAAACAAGTTACTGATTTACCCGGAGCCAATTGGGCACCGTTTTTCACCCCGGGCGATAAGAAAATTATTTTTTCTTCTAACCATCATTCTTTGAAAGAAGGCGGACGTTTATTTGATTTGTTTATGGTAAATTTGGATGGCACCGGACTCGAACAAATTACACATAGCGGAACATTCGATGCTTTCCCGATGTTTTCATTCGACGGGAAAAAATTAGCTTTTGCTTCAAACAGAAGAGCCGACCGTAAGGATAGCAGAGCAACGAATATTTTTGTGGCGGATTGGATTGAAAATCCCGAAGAAGTGGATTTGAATTTCAAGACTTTGCAAACCGGAAGTAAAGAGTAAATGGACGTAAAAGAATTTAAGAACAAATGGATAGGAAGAATTTCCAGTGAATTGAAAGATTTTCCGGATGAGTTCTTAAATTCTATTGAAACGAAAGAAATGGCTTTACCCGGAACTTTGTTAATGCCCGGCGCCGAGTTGTTCGGGCATTTTGAAATTTTAGATGCCGATTCGAATTTGTTTGTTCAGACTGAAAGCAAAGCGAAGATGAAATACATTTTGTACGCCAACAGAAACAAATCCCGCAAAATACATGTTCCTGTTTTGGAAAAAGAACTTGAAGAAGTTGTTAGACGTTATGAAAAACATTTGTACGGATTTTTGAAAGAAATGAAAAAAGATTACGAAAACAACTTCCGATCGTTAAAAAAATTCAATGAAGTTTCCACGGCAATTTTTAATTCGTTAAACTTACACCTTTTTTAACCTGCGTTGGCTGCTCTAAGTGAAAAAATATCGAACTATATCCTAAAGAATTTCGGGGAAGATTATCTTCGGAATTATTTGGAATTTATCGATAGTGATATAACAACATATCTCAGAGTTGCCGGAAATGTTGATCATACAAAATTGATTGAAGATTTGGATAAGTACGGAATTAAACTTGAACCGCACGGAAGAATTCCGTATGCATATGAGGTTAAATCGGGTAAGGATAAAGTGGGGAAAACAATAGAGTTTACGATAGGGAAATATTACATCCAGAGCTTGTCTTCCATGATTCCGCCTTTGGTATTAAATCCTTCGCCAAATGACAAAGTACTCGATTTAAGCGCTGCGCCCGGTTCCAAAACCACACAACTTTCACAAATTATGAAAAACAGCGGAACGTTAATAGCAAACGATCCGAACTTAAACCGAGTAAAAGCCCTGGCGCATAACATAGATAAAATGAATTGCGCAAACGTTGGAATATTAAAAATCAAGGGGGAACTGCTAAGCAAATATTCCGATGAATATTTCGATAAAGCCCTTGTGGATGCGCCGTGCAGCGCTTTGGGCATATTGCAAAAAAAGGGGGAAGTAAGCGGATGGTGGAACGAGAAACAAGTGGAAAAAATAGCATATCTTCAAATTAAACTTTTGGTAAGCGCAATTAAAACATTAAAAGTAGGCGGCGAGATTGTTTATTCCACTTGTACGCTGACTTTGGAAGAAAACGAATTGGTTATAAATACGATTCTGAAAAAATATCCTGTTGAGTTGGTGGAAATTTCACTTCCTGTTAAATCCACGGAAGGATTTACGAATTACAAAGGTACGGCATTAAATCCGGAACTTTCCAAAACGAGAAGAATTATTCCGTGGGAAATTAATTCCGAAGGTTTTTTTGTGGCAAAGTTGAGAAAAACCGGAGCCACGGAACCGAAAGAAAAGTTTGAGTTGCCCCGGAGAGATTTGGAGTTACTTAATTTTGAAAACAAAAGAATTAAACGGTATCTTGAAAGTATTGCTGATTATTTCGGAATAAAGCATGAAGTTCTTGAGAGTTATAAATATCTTATAAAGAACAGAGACATTTTTATCGTAAGCGGAGATTTCGATTCACCGCTGTTGAATTTGATGATCAGAACCGGTATTCCTTTTGCAACAATCGATAAAAGGGGTTTTGCTCAACTGCATTCACACGGTGCGCAATTATTAGGAAAGAACCTTCAAAGAAATATTCTTGAAATTTCCGGAGCCGGACAACTTAAAAATTACTTTGCCGGAAGTACGTTCCCCATTGGAATTAATGAAGCCGGTCTTAAAGCGATAAAATTTAATGACTATATTTTGGGAGTGGGTACGGTTTACGAAGGTAAATTGAAAAGCCGTTTTCCCCGCTCAAAGCGAACTCATGATATAATAATTCCTTCTTCCCTTTAATTGTTAACGTGTGCATTGTTTGCAACCATATTTCTCAAATAATCCAATAAAGGATTAATCAACCGTTCGCATCGCTTTTTATCGTACGAATTGAATTCTTCCTTGCCGAAAACCTGAGACAAAGACTTTATGGCTTTTGTGATAATATCAACAATATTATTTTCTTTAATTAATAGCTCTAACGGTAAAAATGCAACCATATCGAATGCCGCAATTTCAGCAAGCTCAAGTAATTCTTTATAACTTAATCTGAATAAGTCGGCATTTTCCGGCATCGTTCCGTTTCTTTTCCGGAACTCAAGTTCATACTTCATCCTCTCCGTTAATAATATTAACGCCGTTGTTTGTGGAATTCTTAAATTAATCATTTTCTCATCACCTCATTTTCGCCCCTTGGGCTTTCCTTTTGTTTTACAACATTGAAATGCGATTTTGTTCCATATTAAAAGCTTAACAAATATTATTTTTTACTAGATTGTTGAATGTGTGATAAATTTCAATATATTTATGTTTCAATAATATCTGAACTCACGAAATGAGTGATAAATATAAAACAAGACTCGAACTTCAGCGTGATATTGAGAAGCTGAAGAAAGAGTTGAGAAAATTGAAGAAATCTACCGGCAGCAAACGGCAATTCAATTCTGCGTCTTTACTTTCGGACAAATTAAATTTCGGAACCAAAGATTTTTACGGACAAATTGTCCATAATTCCCCCAATCCGATATTTGCGATAGACAAAAAAGGTAAGTTAGTTTACTGGAATAAAGCCTGCCGGATATTTCAAAATTACGATAAGGATATTCTTGGTAAAAAATTTACCCGCTTCCTTTCAAAAGAACAAAACCGCAAGGAACTGAATGAAATAATCGAAGAGATTTTTAACGGTAAGAAAAAGAAAAAACAAATTGAAATTTATTTCGGAAAAAAGAACGGTAATGTTTTTGTTTCCAACACCGGAATTTACCCGGTTGTAAATGAATCAAAAGAAATTGAAGCTTGCATTTTTATCAACACAGATATAACGGATCTCAAAAAAGTAGAACAGGAATTACACGACAGCAGCGAAAAATTCAGAGCCGCAACGGAGAGTTCGCACGACGTTATAATGAGATTCGACCGCAATTATAAGCATTTATATGCCAATCCGATTGTTTATAAATCAACCGGTATTAAAGCGAAGGATTTTATAGGTAAAACTCATAAGGAATTAGGATTCCCGGACGATTTGGTTGAAATATGGGAAAATGCAATCCAAAAAGTATTCGATACCGCTAAACCTAACAGAATCGAATTTAAATTACCTTCGGGAGTTTGGATAGACTGGCTGCTCGTTTCTGAGTTTTCGCAAGACGGAAAAGTTCAATATGTGTTAACTACGGCAAGGGATATAACGGAAAAAAGAAAATATCTCGAACAAATTAAAAATTTAAATATTGAGCTTGAAAGAAAAGTAAAAGAGCGAACGGCGGAACTTGAAAAGATAAATAAGTCCTTGCTTAAAGAAGTAAAAGAAAGGAAAAAAGCGGAAAAAGAGCTTAAGGAAAGCGAAAACAGATACAGAAGCATTTTTAATTCTTTGAACAGCGGATTGGTAATTACTGATTGGAAAGGCAAAATCGTTGAAGCTAATCCTACGGTTTGTAAAATGTACGGTTACACTTATGAAGAATTTTTAAGTCTTAATGTCCGGCATTTTATCGATCCTGAAAGCGCGGGATTGTTTAAATCTATCCTCCGAAATTTAGGCAAAAAGAAATCTTTATTTTTTGAAGCGAAAACTTTACGCAAAGATTCCACGCAAATATTTATCGAAGCTTATTTCAATACTTTTCAATTTAAAGGAAAATCTCATTTTATTATTTCGATTATCGATGTTACAAAACGGAAACTTTCGGAAAGAAAATTAGCCGACAGGGAAGAAAACTACCGGGCGCTTTTCAATTTTATGCCCGGTGGAATTTTGCTGGAAGACCTCGACGGTAATATTTTGGATGTTAATCCCACATTCTGCAATATGATGGGTTATAAAAAAGAAGAATTGTTGAATATGAATATACGGGATTTTGCACCGTCCGGGCAAGAAGATAAAATTACACGCAATTTAAAATATTTACGTGAAAACAAATATTTGCGTCATACCGTAAAAAATTACCGGAGAGACGGTTCGCTTATTTATCTCGATTTGAGCGAAACGAAAATTTCCCTTGCTTACGGAGGTGAGTTCATTCTGGTAATTGCAAACGATGTAACCGAACAAAAAGTAACTTACCAAAAATTAAGGGAAAACGAGCACAGGTACAGAACATTGTTCGATACTTCCCCGAGCGGAATAGTTGTTCTCGATAGTAATGAAATGATTTTGGATGTTAATCCCGCAATGTGTAAATCGGTTGGCTATTCTTACGAAGAAATCATCGGGAAACCGATAACTTTTTTATTCCCTTCCGGAGATTTGGATGTGAAATCCGGTGAAGAGGACGAGAAAATTACCAATCAAACCGTTAGAATAACAAAAAGCGATGATTCAAAATCTTATTATGAAATAAATAGAATCACTTTCCCTCTTCTCGATAGCTCCAAAGGAATTTTAATGACGATAAGGGATGTTACCGACAGAATCAATTACGAAAACGAATTAATCCGTTCGAAAGAAGAGGCTGAAAAATCAAATAAATTAAAGTCAGAATTTCTCGCGCAGATGTCCCACGAAATCCGTTCTCCCATTAATGTAATTTTAAGTTTCGTTTCTTTGCTTAAACAAGAATTGGAAGAGTGCGGTATCTCCGGACTCCAAGAATATTTCGATAGCATCGACAGGGGCGGACGCAGAATTATTAAAACGATCGATATGATTTTGAACATGTCCGAACTTCAAACCGGAGTGTTCGAAGTGGTTCCGCGTAAAATAAATCTGAAGAAAGATATTTTTGAAAGTATTTTGAAAGAATACGAAAGAATGGCAAAATCGAAAAACATTGAACTTATACTGAACGTTAAAGCAAGAAAAACCGATATTATCGGGGATTCTTATTCGGTCATGCAACTGTTTTCCAATCTTGTTGATAATGCGATTAAATATACCGAAAAAGGCAAAGTTGTAATTGAAATATTGCGAAACAAGAAAAGGGAATTAACCGTTACCGTTGCTGATACCGGAATTGGAATTTCCCAGAATTATTTGCCCGACTTATTCGAGCCTTTCACTCAAGAAGAAGGAGGTTATACAAGAAAATATGAAGGCACGGGTTTGGGTCTTGCCCTCGTAAAACAATACTGCTCGGTAAACGATGCCGAAATTTCGGTTGAAAGCAAAAAAGGAAAGGGAACAAAGTTTACTGTAACATTTAAAAATCAACCACGGAAAAATTAAGATTTTCTATTGTCCAAAATTTTCTTTATCGATTCTCTAACCCCGGCGGGCTTAATTCCAAAAGATTTTAATTTATCGATATTCATCGAAACATCTTTTACTTTTATAAAATTGTCAATTTCATCCATAGAAATTTTACGTAGTAATTCTTTATCAAATCCCGCCTCTTCGCACAAAATTTCGCCCAAATCGTACCGCGATAATCTTTCTGCGCCTCCGAAGTTTATGGTTTCGCCGGCTATGTTTTTCCCGGTAATCTCATTAATCATTCTTGCCGCATCTTGTAAAGCCAAAGGGCTTCTGAATTGATCGTAAAATAATTTGACAGGAATTCCTTCCTGCAAGTTTTTGTATATGGTTGTAAAATGGTTTACCGAGTGATTTAATCCCGAACCGTAAAGTAAAGCGGTTCGGAGAATAACACTGTTACCGAGAACCGATCTAATTTTTTCTTCTCCGGCAAGTTTTGTTTCGGCATAAAGAGAAACGGGATTCAATTCCGATTCTTCGGTTAAATTTCCGTTACCGTTTCCGTCATACACCAAATCGGTTGAGGTGTAAATAAGTTTCGCACCTAAGCCGGCGCACAAGCGGGCGGTAAATTCCGGTACTTCAACGTTGAGTTTTATTACAAGTTCTCGCGGCGCGTTTTGGGCCGCAGCCGGATTTGAAACAGCGGCAGTTAAAATAACCGCTTCCGGACGGAATTCTTTAAATGTTTTTTCAAGTAAAGCGAAATCCGTTGCGTCCAATTTGACGTTAGGAAAGTTTAGAGTGTTTCCCGGATTGCGGTGGTATGTGGTTAATATCCGGTGATTTGCCGATAGTTCTAAATTCAAATACTGACCGAGAAGTCCGCTTCCGCCGATAATTAGAATTTTCATGGCAGACAAATTTTACCGAGAATCGTTTTACGCGAAGCGCCGGTAGTTTTCGGAATATTTGTGGGAACGCCGTTTATTGTTTCGTTTGCCAAAACCGCGAAACAAATTGCTTCTTTCGCATCGGCGGAAACACCGATTTGATCGATAATTTTAACGTCCACGGTCTCCCCAAACTTTTCGGAAATGCATTTATACAAAAATTTGTTTTTCGCACCGCCGCCGCTTATTATTAATTCATCTATGGGTGTTTCGTCTTTAATGAACTTCTTGTAATTTCTGTAAATTCCGTAAGCGGTAAATTCGGTAATCGTATTGAGCCAATCTTCTTTGGGAATATCGGCGAACTCTTCGTACAGATCTAACAGAAAATTCTCCCCGTAATATTCGCGTCCGGTTGATTTGGGAGGAGTTTTCTCGATGAAATTATCCTTGGTAATTAATGCATTGAATAAATCTTCGTTAAATTTTCCGGAGGCAGCAATTTTGCCGTCTTCGTCGTAATTTTTATTGAAGAATTTTTTTGTCAGCGTATCAATCATCATATTGCCCGGACCGGTATCAAAAGCAAAAACGTCGTCTTCGGTGCCGTCTTTATGCAATACGGTAATGTTCGAAATTCCCCCGATATTCAGCAACGCGCGGTTTTTCGTATCGGAATGGAAAATTATATAATCGAAATAGGGAACTAACGGAGCGCCTTGACCGCCAAGGGCAACATCTCCGGACCGGAAATTTCCAACGGTTACAACGCCGGTTAATTTTGCCAGAACCGATGGGTCGCCTATTTGAAATGTGGAAGAAATTTTGTGACCGAACCAATCGGTTTTTTCGGGAAGATGATGGATTGTTTGTCCGTGACTTCCGATTAAATCTATTTTTTCCGGAGGAAAGCCAATCTCGTTGCATAATGCAAAAATTGCTTCTTTGTATATTTGCGGCAGAAGAAAATTCAATTGGGAAATTTCCGCAACGTTACTTGTTTCTTTAACGGAATTTTTCAGAATTACCAAATCCAATCCGGAAGGGAAAGGATATTCCATAAAACCGAGCATGTTTATTCTTGTCCCGACTCCGCTTCCTTCCAACTCCAACAAAGCGACATCCACGCCGTTAAGGGATGTGCCGGACATAACTCCGACTACAATTCTTTTTTCTTTCTCTGCCAACTCCATCAGCTTTTTCATGTGTGCTCCGCTTTTTATATCCAGTAAAATTTACAAAATTTACTTCTCAAGGTAAAATTATAAACCGGAAAAACCGGTTTAGTTCCGTATTTTAAAAACATCAGCAACTTTTCAGTAAACGAATAAAGACGGCGTAATTCAATTTTGTAAATACAGATTAATATTTTTCTTATTTTTCCGGTGAAAGGATTTATTTATGATTCAATTACTCGGTGCTCACACTTCAATATCGGGCGGTGTATCCACGGCAATCGACAGGGCGGAAAAGCTTGGGTTCACCGCAATTCAAATCTTTACGAAAAACAATAACCGTTGGTTTGCCAAACCGTTAGACGAAAACGAAATTCGTCTTTTCAAAACCAAATGGGAAAATTCAGGAATAAAGTTTATTGTTTCTCACGATTCTTATTTGATAAATCTTTGTGCAAAAGACAAAACAATTTTGGAAAAATCCCGCAATGCTTTTGTAGATGAATTGGAAAGATGCGAAGCGCTCGGCATACCGTATCTGAATTTTCACCCCGGCTCACACGGAGGTCAGGGAGAAAAAGACGGATTGAAAATTATCGCCGAATCGATAAATATTGCCCACGAAAAAACCAAGAATTTTAAAGTAAGCAGTATGTTAGAATTAACGGCGGGACAAGGCACTGCTTTGGGTTATAAATTTGAACACATTGCAAAAATTATAGAGATGGTCGAGGAAAAAGAAAGAATGAGCGTTTGTATAGATACAGCACATATTTTTGCCGCCGGTTACGATATCCGTTCACCGCAATCTTATAAAAAAACAATGAAAGAGTTTAATCAAATAATCGGATTTGAAAGATTAAAATGCTTTCACATGAACGACAGTAAAAAAGAATTGGGCAGTAAAGTCGATAGGCATGAGCACATCGGGAAAGGATTTATTGGTCTTGAGGGTTTTGCAAATATAATGAATGATAAAAAACTGAGAAAAATCCCGAAAATCCTTGAAACACCCAAAGGAAAAGAACAACTGGAAGATATTGAAAATCTTAAAGTTTTGAAAAGTTTGATAAAATAATTTACTACCCGCCGAGTATTTTAACCGGCTTTCTCTCCGGTTAATCCGGTCGAATTAACTTACTTGTTAATTTTTTAACTAATCTTATCCCGAAAATTTCCGATAATCTGGTAAAAAAGAGAGGGAAATTACGCCCATGAAAAAATTATTGATTACAATTCTTGCGCCGTTTATTCTGTTATCGGTAATGGGGATATCATGTAACAAAGATGAACAATCGCCGGTAGAACCGACTCCTTCTACCCACGGAACTATTAAAGGAAGTATAATTGAATTCGGTTCTTCCAGTCCGTTGTCTATGGTTAATGTTTATTCCGTTCCGCCTACGAGTTACGTAAAAACTGATGAATCCGGAAACTATATTATAAAAACCGTAGATCCGGGTCAGTATCAAGTTATAGCAGCCAAAATAGGATTTGATACAATTTCGGTGGACGTTACCGTTACGGAAGGTTCGGTTACGGTTGCGGATTTTATACTCGTAAGTCAATCTTCCAAAGACAGTGTTAAATTCGGTCAGATAAGCGGAGCGATTTTTAACTCGAAAACATTTACGCCGATCGACAGGGTTAATTTGGTTACTCAACCGGCTACGAGTTCTATTACAACAGATAGTTTCGGGAAATATGTATTCGAAAATGTATTGCCGGGTGAATACGTAATTAAAGCGGAAAAAGCCGGATTCGATACCACTTCGGTAAGCGTTACGGTTTTTGCGGGTAAAGTAGCCGAAGCGGATATTTATTTAACCGAAACCGATACTGCGGCTTCCGCTACAACGGGTTCTATAGTCGGACTTGTAAAAGATTCGCAAACATTGTATCCGTTAACCGGTGCAGTTATTACAACCAATCCTTCTACCAGTTCAGTGGTGACAAACGAAAACGGGTCTTACAAATTCGAGAATGTGGAGCCGGGCGATTACACGGTTCAAATTTCGAAAGCAGGTTACCAGGATGCAACTGCCAAAGTTACCGTAACTGCGGGAGAATCCACACGCGCCGATTTTATTCTTGTTTCCGAAACCGGAAGTATAGACGGCGTTGTGTTGGATGCTTTTACTTTGCAACCGATTGAAGGCGTGAATATTCAAACAATACCAGCTACGGTCTCAATAACTACGGACAGTTTGGGGAGATACACATTAAGTAATTTACCGCCCGCAAGCTATTCAATAAACGCAAGTGTTGCAGGATACCAAAATACAACTTTGGACGTGGTAGTAACGGCTGGAAACGTTACCCATGCCGATATTTCAATGACCAGCAGATAAAACAGCAATTTCAATTACGTACGGGGATTTAAGGTTCCAGCGGTCTGGCAACCATAATTCCCGTATGCCTTTTTATTTTTTTTACGTAATCCGCAAGCGGTTCTTCGGTAATTTGTACTTTTTTACCCGCTAGCGGTGCATGAAGAAAATGTATTCTGCCGTCGTCCAGCCTGATTGCAAGTCCGGTATGGGAAATATCCAAACCTTTTGCGCTGGCGGTAATTAAAATAATATCGCCGGGATGTATTTTCGATTCCACATTCTCGATAGAATCTTGTGGGATATAATAATATTCTCTCGAGTTAATACTGTCTTCAATTTCTTTCATTGCTTTGATAAATTCGGGATGTTTTTGAAGCTGCGGATAATACTGCGGATTCGAGCTCATGAAATTTATTTTTTTCTTGAAAGGAATTCCGCCGATTTCTTTCGTAATATCTTTAACGATTCCTCTTTTGGAATTATTGAATAACCAATCCGATGCGTAGTGTAATCGGGAAGGATATCCATTAATTTCCCCGTTTCTGTATCTTATCTTTTTCAGTTCGTTTTGAAAATCTTCAAATGTGGTTTTGCCTTTTTTAACACAGCGGGAAAGGGTTAATGTCGATTCGAAAAAAGTATAACAATCCAATCCGCTCAAGTGAATAACAAGATGTTCTTTGTCTCCCTTTTCCAAAGTATGTGCAACGTAAGGGGTTCCCAAAAAGGTTTTACCGATTTCAATCATTATTTGATTAATGGGTAATTGCGAAAGCTTTTCTTTTGCCGCAAACTCAAACTTTGTATTACATATATCAACATCTTTAGATGTGTAGGTAACTTCTTGTGCATTTGTGAAAAAGGTGATTGATAAAAATAGAATTGCAAAAAGTTTTTTCATATTACATCATCCTCCTCTTCATCTTCACTTTGTGAGGGACTAATTTGTTCCGGTATAAAATCAGCATGAAAAGTATCCAGGTTTTCGAATTTGGCAAATTCTTTTAGGAAAAATAATTTGATCTCGCCGATAGGACCGTTTCTTTGTTTCCCGATGATAATTTCCGCAATTCCTTCGGTTGAATTTCCGTCGGAATCGGTTGTTATTCCGTAAAATTCGGGTCTGTTCAAAAATATAACAACGTCCGCGTCCTGTTCGATTGATCCCGATTCTCTCAAATCGGAAAGTTGGGGACGTTTATCGTGCCTTTGTTCTACCGCTCTGTTGAGCTGAGAAAGCGCAATTACCGGAATGTTTAATTCTTTTGCGAGAGCTTTTAACGAACGTGATATATGAGAAATTTCCCTCTCGCGACTTTCAAGTCGGATACTGGAATTCATTAATTGCAAATAGTCAATAATTATCAACCCGATGTTCTTTTCTGCTTTTAATCTCCGGGCTTTTGCTCTTATTTCCAAAACGGTCTGAGCCGGTGTATCATCTATAAAAATCGGGGCTTCCTTTAATTTGTAGGCGGTTCTGCTTATTCTGGAACCATCCTGAGCTTTAAATTTTCCGGTCCTAATGCTATGAGCATTAATTCTCGCTTCGGCGCTTATTAATCTTGTTACCAATTGGTTGGTGGACATTTCAAGACTGAAAATGGCAATCGGCACGTTATGGTCAACGGCTGCATTTCGTGCAATTGAAAGGGCGAAAGCGGTTTTACCCATGGAAGGACGTGCAGCAATAATTATCAAATCCGATTTTTGAAATCCGCCAAGCATGTCATCGAGCTGTAAGTAACCGGTAGGTACTGCAAATGAAAATTTTTGATTTGAGTGAATTGCTTCTATTTGCTCGATTACTTCACCAACCGCTTTTTTCATGGATTTAAATGATTCTTTTAATCCTGATTGTGTAATTTGAAAAATCTCGGTTTCGGCGGCATCGAGTATATCGAAAACATCCTCAGAAGCGCGGAAAGCTCTTCCCGCTATATCGATTGAAGTGGAAATTAATTTTCTCAAAATCCATTTTTCCAAAATCACTCTTGCGTGATAATCCACGTTAGCCGCAGATGTTATGTTTTGCGAAAGTTGCGCCAAATATGCAGCCCCGCCAGCGCTGTCAAGTTTATTTTCTTTTCTGAGTTCTTCGAACAGCGAAACATTATCGATAGTTTCGTTTGCTTCGAAAAGTCTTATCATCGCTTCGAATATAATTCTGTGTTTTTTGTCGTAAAAGCATTCGGGTTTAAGAACTTCCAATGCTTTGGGAACTGCTTCCGGTTCTATTATCATTGCGCCGAGAACGGCTTGCTCTACTTCCACCGCAGATGGCGGTTTGTTAATTCCTTGAGTTAAATTTTCCAAGTTCAGATTTTCACTCATTTTTATTTATCTGTTAATTCGTCGTATAACTTTCTGAATTTTTGTACGTCTTCCCAGCAACCTCTTTTCCAATTGGGATTGCGCAATAAAGCCGCCGGATGATAAGTAACCATTGTTTTTATACCTTCAACATCAAAAACTTTACCACGCATTTGAGTAAGCGTGTATTTCTTTCCGAATAAATTTGTTGCGGCAACACGACCCAAACACAAAATCGCTTTAGGTTTAATTAATTCAATTTGTTTATACAAATAAGGCATACATGTTTCCACTTCGGAAGGCAAAGGATCACGGTTGTTAGGCGGTCGGCATTTCAAAATATTAGCGATGTAAACTTCATCTCTGCTGAAATTTATGGCTTTGAGTATATCGGTTAATAATTTACCGGCTCTGCCTACAAACGGTATACCTTGTTTATCTTCTTCGGCGCCGGGCGCTTCACCTATTAACATTACATCGGCATTAGGATTCCCTACGCCGAATACGAATTTATTTCTGGATTTGCCAAGGGAACACTTTTGGCATGTGTGAATTTTTTCGTATAATTCCTCAAGCGTTTCCGCCGATTGATATTCCTCGAATAGTAATCTTTCGCCGTATTTTGTTTCAATTTTTTCCGCCACTTTTATCTCTTCGGAATTTTCTTTTGCGTATTCCACATCTTTAAATTTCAATTCCCCGAACAATAAATCCCCGAAAATATCTTTTTGGTCTTCCAATGCATTTAATATTTTGGCGAAATCAGTATCCATGGGAATTAGAAGGTTAATTAAAATCGGTAACTCAATATAAAATTTTTTTCAAAAGAATAAAGTAAAAAGCGGATTCCGTATACACGAAATCCGCTTATTTAAAAATCAATCGGATTTATTTGTTTTCTTTTTCGTCGCTTTCTTTGTAGCGGTATTTGATTTGACCGTCCATCAATCTTTGTAAGGCTAACATATGTGGTTTCGGGCGTTTTTCAAATTCCAACGAAATTTTAATTTGTTCTGTATTGTCTCTTTCTTCAAATTCGTCTTCGTAACCTGCTATCAAGTTATTCAGTAACGTATTGAATTCTATCTTATTTTCGTCGTTAATTCGTCTTGCTTCCAACGCCGCAACAATAACCGCTTCGTAAACATTTGCGGCTTTGTCGTTTAGCTTTGTAAGTTCTATCGGTTTGATTGGCATGGCTTTTACTCCTTTAATTCATTTTCTATTATTTCAAAAACTTCTTTCTTTGCGTCTTCCAGATTTTCGTTGACGACATTATAATCAAATTTATCTTTAAAACTCAATTCCATTTGAGCCCGTTCGATTCTTTTGTTGAAATCTTCTTCCGTTTCGGTTTTTCTGTTTTTCAACCTTTTTTTAAGTTCTTCAATACTCGGCGGAAGAATGAAAATTAAAACCGCATCGGGGAAATTTTTTTTAATGTTTAATGCACCTTTTACGTCAACTTCCAAAACAATCGATTTCCCTTCGTTAAGGTTTTTCTCAACGTAACTTCTCAAAGTTCCGTAATAGTAATCGTAAAATTTTTCCCATTCAATAAATTCGTTGTTTTCTATTTTTTCTTTAAATTCTTTTTCCGTTATAAAAAAATAATCCTTACCGTCTTCTTCGTAAAATCTTTTTTTTCGCGTTGTGGCGGAAACGGAAAAAACAAGTTCGGGAAATTTTGACAGAACATCTTTTATAATTGTCGTTTTGCCTGAACCGCTAGGCGCAGAAAATACAAACAGCTTACCTTTTTTAATCTTCCAAACTCCTTTATTCTATATTTTGAATTTGTTCTCTTATTTTTTCAAGTTCTTCTTTAATTAAAATACCTGTATGCAAAATATCCGTAGAAATTGCTTTACTATTGATTGTATTAGCTTCCCTGTTCATTTCTTGAGAAATAAAATTGAGTTTTCTGCCTATTTCACCCTCGCTTTTAAGTGTATCGCGGAACAAGTTAATGTGACTTTTCAATCTCACGCATTCTTCGGTAACGTCATATTTTTCAACCAAGAGCGCCAGTTCGGAATTTAATCTCATTTCGTTATCTTTTAATTCGTTTGTCAATTGTTCAGCGCGTTCAACAAGCTTGGAAAAATATTCTTTCACCGAAGATTTGTTTACAGCTTCTATTTTACCAACTAACTCTAAAATAATTTTTAATCGTGCGGAAATATCTTTTTCCAACGCCGCACCTTCTTTATCTCGCATGGATTTGAGGTCTTGCAAAGCATTAACCAACGATTCCTTGATTACGGTCAAACCGTTTTCCGTGTCGATTTCCTGTTCTTTAAAAAAGAAATTTTGCAAACTCAACAAATTATCCAAACTTAACTTTTCGTCAATTCCGGCATCCCGCTTAATTTTTTTAAGAAGCTCAATAGTACTTTTTAACGCTTTGCCATCCAACAAATTTTCTAATAATTCAGCTTCGTTGAATTGAAGTTTTATGTTAACCGTTAATTTACCCCGACTAACATATTTTTTTATTTCTTCGCGCAGCTCAAATTCGTTAACCGTTATGTCTCTTGGAAACCTGAAAGAAATATCCAGGAAACGGCTGTTTAAGCTTCTGATTTCTGTTTCTGCTGTTAAGTCGCCGGATTGGGCAACACCTCTGCCCAAACCTGTCATGCTCGAAGGCATAAACTCTCCGGAAAAATGTAAACTTAAATTTAACTAAATATCCGGTTTCAGTCAAAAAATAATAATTTAATCGCATGGGTATTCATTTTTCTGAAATAATGATTTTAATCGTATTGTCGAATAAATTTTTCCCGGGAAAAATCATGATAAATTAAATTTTGTCTTTCTTGACATTCGATACTCATTCAGATATATTTGTAAGCTCTAAAAAAATCTCTTTTTCTTAGGAGGAATGATTTGTGAAACAGGAAAAAATGACAAAGTTTATTAAAACCGAGGATGCCGACAGAAAATGGTATGTTGTTGATGCCAACGAGCAGGTTTTAGGCCGCCTTGCTTCGCAAGTTGCGAAAGTGATACGTGGTAAACACAAACCGATTTTTACGCCTAATATGGATACGGGTGATTTTGTAATTGTAATAAATGCCGACAAAATCAAACTTACCGGGAAACGGGCAAGCGAAAAAACTTATTTCCATCATTCGGGATACCCGGGCGGTGGAAAAACCAAAACCATTGCCGAAATGTTACAAAAAAATCCCGAATTTGTTGTAAGACAGGCGGTTAAAGGAATGTTGCCTAAAAATCGATTGGGAAGAAGGTTAATAAAAAAATTAAAAGTTTATGCCGGTGCGGAGCATCCGCATACCGCTCAACAACCAGAAACTTTAAGTTTATAACAGAGGAATTTGAATGGCTGACAAAATTTTTATCGGTAGAAGAAAAAATGCAGTTGCCCGCGTAATTTTGAGAAACGGTACTGGTAAAATTACGATTAATAAGAGGGAATTTGAAAATTACTTTCCTCAAAAAAATAATAGGGATCAAGTCCTTTTACCGTTTGCTTTAACCGAAACTTTGGGTAAATACGATGTTTATGCAAACGCCAAAGGAGGCGGTGTTACCGGTCAATCCGAAGCTATTCGCTTGGGAATTGCAAGAGCTTTGGTAGACATTAATCCCGATTTCAGAAAAATATTGAAACCGGAAGGATTGTTAACAAGAGATCCCAGAATGGTTGAAAGAAAAAAACCGGGTCAACCGAAAGCGAGAAAGAAATTTCAATTTTCGAAAAGATAATTTTCGGTCTTTTATTGAACCGATTTTAAGCGAAATTAATTCGTTAATTACTAAAACACATACTTTCCGATTTGCCTCCTGTGTCCCGCCACTAAAAATAGGGATTTAAGGCAAAGTAGAAGAAAGTAGAAGTTAAACAGGAGAAAACATGGAAAAAGTTACACTTACGCAGCTTTTAGAAGCTGGTGCGCACTTCGGGCATTTAACACGCCGTTGGAATCCCAAAATGAAACCATATATTTTTATGGAAAAAAACGGGATTCATATAATTGATCTTAAGAAAACTCAAAAGGCAATTGAAGTTGCGGCGGAAAAACTTCGTGAGATAGTTGCAAGCGGTAAAACCGTTTTGTTTGTTGGTACGAAAAAACAAGCTAAAGGCATTATCGCTTCGGAAGCTAAAAGATGCGAACAAAATTGGGTTAGCGAACGTTGGTTGGGCGGAATGTTAACTAACTTTACAACAATCCGCAAAAGTATTAAAAGAATGCAAAACATCGAAAAGATGGAAACCGACGGTACTTTCGACCAATTAACAAAAAAAGAACAATTGATGCGCCTGCGGGAAAAAGAAAAACTAAAAAAAGTACTTGAAGGAGTTGAAACTTTAAAGAAAATGCCGGGAGCATTGTTTATTGTTGATATTAAAAAGGAAGAAATTGCAGTTAAAGAAGCCGTTAGATTGAATATACCAATTTTTGCAATTGTAGATACTAATTGCGATCCCGACCCGATTGATTATGTTATTCCGGCAAACGACGATGCAGTGAGAACAATTGAATTAATAACAAAAGTAATGGCTGATGCGGTAATTGAAGGATTGCAAAAACATAAAGAGCTAAAAGCCGAAGAAGCCGCACAAAAAGAAAGGGAAAAGAAAGAAAAAGAATTGGAAGAAGATACCGAAGAGAAAAAAACAAAGAAACCTAGAGTAAGGAAAGTAAAATTCGATTCGAAAGACGACAAAAAAACATCGAAGCCGAAAGTTGTTAAGAAAAAAGTAAAAGATTCCGTTGCAAATAAAGAAGATGAAAAGACAGAAGAAAAACCTTCGGATGAAAAAACAGAAGAAAAAGTTGCGGAACAAAATGCAGAAACGGAAGTAAAAGCGGAAAGTCAATCGGGCGAACCGCAGAATGAAACAAAAGAAGAAGCCGAAAAAACTGAAAACAAAGAAGAAACAAATAACGAAAATAAGGAATAGATTGTTATGGCTATAACCGCACAACAAGTAAAAGAGCTGAGAGACAAAACCGGCGCGGGAATGATGGACTGTAAAAAAGCGTTGGTGGAAGCTGACGGCGATTTTGAAAAGGCAATCGAAATTTTAAGAAAAAAAGGTGCTTCGGTTGCTGCTAAGAGAGCCGAACGTACGGCTAACGAGGGTATTGTAAAAACCCAAATCATCGAAGACGGTCAAGCCGGAGTTATGTTAGAAGTTAATTGCGAGACCGACTTTGTAGCAAAAAGCGAAGATTTTGTGAATTTTGCCGATTTGGTAATGAACACAATTTTGGAAAATAAACCTGCCGATATGAACGAATTAATGGAATTGGAAGCAGGCGGATTGAAAATTAAAGATGCTCTGATGGAAGTTACCGGTAAAATCGGTGAAAAAATAGAAATATCCCGTTTTGTAATAGAAAAATCCGAAAACGGTATGGTTGTCGATTACGTTCATCACGGTGCCAAACTTGGAGTTTTGGTACGCGTTGATAATGTTGGGGATAAAAAAGACGCATTTGCCGAAACGGTTAAAGATATAGCCATGCAAGTTGCAGCTATGAAACCGTTGTACGTAAATATTGAAGATGTCCCGGCTGAAGTAGTTGAAAAAGAAAAAGAAATCTATAAGGAAGTTGCTCGAAAGGAAGGGAAACCCGAACAAATTCTCGATAGAATTGCGGAAGGTAAATTGAAAAAGTTTTATCAGGAAAATTGCCTGATAGAACAGACGTTCATCAAAGATAACACTAAAACCGTTGGTGATATTATGAACGAGTTGAATAAACAGCATGGCACGGAAGCCAAAATAAAGCTGTTTCATCGCTTCCATTTAAGCGACGAAAATAAATAATTTAGTAAAAAGGTCTTATTTAAGTAAGACCTTTTTTTTTATTATATTTGAGATTAACTATGACGCAAAAGTTAAAATACAAAAGAATTTTACTAAAGCTCAGTGGTGAAGCGCTCGCCGGAGATAAAGAATTCGGCATTGAACCGAAGATTCTTGATTTTTTCGCACACGAAATTAAGAAGATTCACGATTTAGGTGTTGAGATAGGAATTGTGATAGGAGGCGGGAATATTTATCGTGGATTAAATGCTAACGATCAAGGAATAGATAGGGTTACGGGTGATCAGATGGGAATGCTGGCGACGATGATAAACTCACTTGCATTGCAGAATGCTTGCGAAAATTTGGGCATGTACACAAGGTTGATGAGTGCCATAAAAATGGAAGAAATAGCCGAACCTTACATCAGAAGAAGAGCGATGAGGCATTTGGAAAAAGGCAGAATCGTAATTTTCGGTGCCGGAACCGGTCATCCTTATTTCAGTACCGATACGGCAGCTTCTCTAAGAGCTGTGGAAATTGAGGCAGACGTAATAATAAAAGGAACAAAAGTCGACGGTGTTTACGATTCGGATCCAAAACTTAACCCTCAAGCGGCATTTATTTCCGAAATTTCGTATCTCGATGTTTTAAAAAGAAATCTGCGCGTTATGGACTTAACGGCAATCAGTCTTTGCCGGGAAAACGAATTACCTATAGTTGTGTTCAATATCAACAAGGAAGATAATTTACTTAAACTTGTTGCGGGGGAAAATATAGGAACGGCCGTTAGCAATAAAGCAGAAATGGAAAATTAGCAATAAATAAGAGGTTTGAAATGCAACAACATCCGTTTGTAAAGGACGCTAATCATCGAATGGATAAATCCATCGAAGCCTTCAAACACGAAATTGCCAAAATACGTACCGGAAAAGCAACAACCGCCTTACTGGATGGCATAAAAGTCGAGTATTACGGTAATCCAACTCCACTCAATCAAGTGGCTAACGTAAGTGTTTTGGATGCCCATACTCTTTCGATTACCCCTTGGGATAAATCGGTTGTTCAAGAAATAGAAAAAGCAATACTATCGGCAGATTTGGGTTTAAATCCCGCTAACGACGGAACAAATATCAAAGTTCCTATTCCGCCTCTTACAGAAGAAAGAAGAAAAGAACTTGTAAAACTCGTAAAAAAATTCGGCGAAGACGCAAAGATTGCAATCAGAAATGTAAGAAGAGACGTTAACGAACACATTAGAAAAGCTGAAAAAAACAAAGAAATTTCCGAAGACGACAAAATACATTTGGAAAAAGAAGTTCAAGAGTTAACAGATAAACATATAAAACGTATCGACGAAATTATAAAAGTAAAAGAAGCCGAAATAATGGAAGTTTAATTCTGTTAATTCCTTAAATCTTCTTTGTTTATTCTTTCCTTAATCTTTCGCAACCGTAACAAATACCGGCGAACTCCCAATATTTTACCCGATAAACTTTTTTGTTTTGATTATAATGGTTAATTTTAGAAGACAAAAATATCTTAATTGAGGTGACCGCAATGAAAATCCGTAAACAAGAAGCTTTGGACTATCACAGTAAAGGACGCCCGGGTAAAATTGAAGTAAAATCCACCAAACCGTTTTTCACTTCGAGGGATTTATCTTTGGCTTATACTCCCGGTGTGGCAGAACCATGCTTAGAGATAAAAAACAATCCCGATGACATATATAAATACACAACTAAAGGAAATTTGGTCGCTGTAATTTCTAACGGTACGGCTGTTTTGGGACTCGGTGCGATCGGTCCCGAAGCCGGCAAACCGGTTATGGAAGGGAAAGGAGTTTTATTTAAAAGATTTGCCGATATCGATGTTTTCGATTTGGAGGTAAACACGACCGATGCAGATGAATTTATTCACACTGTTGAATTGTTGGAGCCTACGTTCGGTGGAATAAATCTGGAAGATATTAAGGCGCCGGAATGTTTTAAGATTGAAGAAGAATTAAAAAAACGAATGAACATTCCCGTATTTCACGACGATCAGCACGGTACCGCTATAATCTCATGTGCGGCGTTAATTAACGCGGCGGAAATAGCCCGTAAAAAATTGGAAGATTTGAAAATGGTTATAGTCGGTGCCGGAGCGGCGGGAATAGCATGTGCAAAACTTTATGTGCAAGCCGGAGTAAAAAAAGAAAATATTGCCATGTTCGATTCGAGAGGGCATATCTCAAAAGACAGAACAGATTTGAATCCTTATAAACAAGAGTTTGCCGGCGAGACAAAATTTGATTCCCTCGAAGAAGCGATGAAAGGCGCCGATGTTTTTGTCGGACTCTCAAAGCCCAATTTGGTTTCCAAGGATATGGTTAGAAGCATGGCGGATAATCCGATTATCTTTGCCCTTGCTAATCCCGATCCGGAAATAACTTACGAAGACGCAATTTCCGTAAGAGATGATTTAATAATGGCAACCGGCAGAAGCGATTATCCTAATCAAGTTAACAATGTGCTCGGCTTCCCCTTTATTTTCAGAGGTGCGCTGGATGTTAGAGCCAAAGCAATCAACGAAGAAATGAAAATGGCAGCCGTAAAAGCGCTTGCTAATTTGGCTAAAGAAAAAGTTCCCGAAGTTGTAATCAGAGCATACGGAAACAAAGAATTTTCTTTTGGAAGGGATTATATTATTCCTAAACCCTTCGATCCCCGCGTGCTTTGGAAAGTTGCTCCCGCAGTGGCAAAAGCTGCAATCGATTCGGGTGTGGCTCGTGAAACAATTGACGATTGGCTGGATTACGAAGAAAAATTAAAAGAACGACTCGGTTATTCTCAAGAAGTGATAAGAGCGATGATACACAAAGCTCAAAGAAATCCGAAAAAAGTGGTTTTCCCCGAAGGAGAAGAAGAAAGAATTATAAGAGCTGCCTATGATGCTGCCGTACACGAACAAATTGCCGAGCCGATTTTGTTGGGTGACAAAAAAGTTATTGAGAATATGATAACCAATTTCGGCTTCGACAAAAATGTTTTTACAGTTATAGAACCCGAAAAGGACGAACGCTTAGCAAAATATGCCGATGAGTTTTATCAGATGCGTCAACGGAAAGGTGTAACACAAAGAGAAGCTATGCGTTTGATGAAACAGCCAACTTATTTCGGTTCTATGATGGTGAAAAACGGCGATGCCGATACGTTATTGGGAGGATTAACGAGACATTATCCCAATACAATCAGACCAGCATTGCAATGTATAGGGGTTAAAGAGGACATAGGTTTAGTAAGCGGTTTGTACATTGTTATAGTGAACCGTAAAGTGTATTTCTTTGCTGATACCACGGTTAATATAAATCCCACTTCCGAAGATTTGGCAAAGATTGCCATAAGCACTGCCGATACCGTTAAAGAATTCGATATAGAACCGCGTGTGGCAATGCTGTCATTCAGCAATTTCGGCAGCGTTAAACACCCCGAAGCAAATAAAGTTAAAGAAGCTGTGGAAATTGTTAACAAATTAAGACCCGATATTATTCTGGACGGAGAAATGCAAGCCGATACGGCAGTGGTAACCGATATTTTAAAATCGGAATTTCCATTTTCCAGATTAAAAACGGCGGCTAACGTTCTTATCTTCCCCGATTTGAATGCCGGAAACATAGCTTACAAATTGATTGAAAGAATAACCGACGCTTCGGTGATTGGTCCTATTTTAATGGGAATGAAAAAACCGGTTCATGTATTACAACGAAGTGCAACGGTGAATGATATTGTGAACATGACGGCAATAGCTGTTGTGGATGCTTTGAAACGGTGATTTGTTTTGCCATATCAGATTTGTTCGCAATGAATGGTGTATGATGCGGGATGCCGTTTGTTTCAATTCCCCTTAAAAACCGATATTTTTGTGTCTGTTATAAAACTTTATTTTGCTTATATTATCCGAAATGTTAAGAAATGTAATTTATATTTCTCTTAGTATTATTTTGTTCTTTGCCGGAACTTTGCTCTACGGAATTATTTTAAATATAAACGAATTAACTCTTCAAGAGTCGATGAAAATAAAGGGGATTAAGAAGATTGATAACCCTTATTTGGTAGTAGATAGAAAAAATTATTACGTTGAACTTTATTCGGGAAATACAAAAATTAAAACATACCGGGCTGCGTTTGGTAAAAACCGCAGTAGCGTAAAAACCGCCCCGGACGATTTTGTTACACCAGTAGGGGAATTTAAAATTTGTGAGAAAATTGATAGTTCTGAGTATTACAAAAAATTGATGCTGAATTATCCTACTCTTAAAGATGCGGCGGAAGGATTAAAAAGAGGGATAATTTCAGAAAGCGAATTTCATAAAATTAAATCCGCGCAAGAAAATAACGAATGCCCGCCTTTCGATACGCAACTTGGCGGAAATATCAGCATTCACGGTTTGGGAAAATTTAATATTATCTTTAAAAATCTCCCGTTTGTGTTTAATTGGACAAACGGCTCGATTGCAATAAGCAATGAGGGGATGGACGAACTTTTTTCCGTTATGAAAATTGGTGATGATGTTAAGATTATTAATTAAAATATTGAGTGTTAAAACATATTATTTGTTTTCTGTTCTTTTTATCCTCACCGGCAATTATAACAAATCACAAATACTTTTTGCCCAACAACAATATGAATTGGTCGATATAGAATTTACCGGGGAAAAAGTGTTTTCATCTTCGGAATTGGAGAGTGTCATTTCCGCTCAAGAATCACCAGGGTGGTTATCAAAAGCAATAAACAGTATTACGACCTTTCAAACAAATACTATTTACTTTGATTCGTTGCTTATTCCTTCCGACGTTGAAGCCTTGCGGCAGTTTTATATGGCGCATGGTTATTTTAAGGCAAAAATATCATCGCAATATAAATTGGATAACAAAACCCTTGAAGCTTATTTGACATTCAATATCGATGCCGGTCCGGCATTTCGCGTGAGAAACGTAGACATAAAAGGATTGAAAAAAATTCCGGTTGAATTTCAAAAAATGATTTATTCCGATCTTACGCTCGATTCTACTGCACTATATTCCGATAAATTGGTTGAGGTTAATAAAAATTTTATACTGAATTTTTTGTATGATCACGGGTATATGCTTGCAAAAGCTTCGCTTCCTGTTGTTGAGATAGATACAATGCTGAACACTACGGATGTTAAGCTGGAATTTTTACCTGGCGGAAGATATAAAATAAATAATATACTTGTCGAGCGTACCGGCGAGGGTAAGGATTTGGTTGACGACGATTTGATTTACGAAATAGCTGATTTGAAACCCGGGAATTATTATAGTTTATACGATTTGAAAAAAGCCCAGATACGTTTGTATCGAACTAATCTGTTTACTTCCGCATTGGTAAGCGGTGTTGTTAGCGATACTGTCGATCATTTTGTCCCAATCAAAATTGCCGCCGATGTTGGCTTTTTACACGAGCTTTCACCGGAGCTTGTGTTAATTAACGAAGAAAATACTTTCAAGTTCGGGTTCAGTTTAAGTTTTATGAAAAAGAATTTCCTTGGCGGAGCAAGAAAATTCACAACACGCATTTCCTCGGCTGCACAAAATATTGCTGATTTTATTTCGAATCCATCCCTTACGGAAAATAATGTTTTCGGATATATCGATTTTAGGCTCGGACTTGAGCAACCGTTTATTCTCGGAAAACCTATTTACACGAAATTGGAAAATTATTACACTCTTCAAAAAAAGCAAAACCAATATAACACAAGACTAATCGGTGCGGAACTCAGTTTGAATTTTGAATTGCCCAAATATACTTATCTTACTTCGCTTTCGGGATATTTGAATATTCAAGCATCCGAATATATTTTCCAAACGGAATATATAAAAAACGTATTTTCCATATTTACCGATACATTAATAATCAATCCTTTAACCAGTAAAAGTACGAATGTATTGCTCGGAATACATTTGGGTGCCAATAAAACGGATAAATATGTTTTCCCAACGCGCGGATATAGCCTTTCACTTGATTTGGAAGACGGTAACTCTCTTTCGTATTTGTTTGGCCAAATTGGCGGTTACAATATGAATGCTCCGCTCTACTATAAAGTTTTACTTAGTTCTTCGGTTTATTTACCCGTATATGCGAATGACGAAAATGCTTTCGGAATTAAAATTAAAACGGGATTTATTCATACATATCGCGGAGATAAATTTAGTATCCCCTTGAACGAACGGTTTATTGCCGGCGGTAGTAACTCGGTACGTGCATGGAAAACAAACGATCTTACTCCTCCACTTACAACCATCAATCAATTACCCGAAAATATTACAAAAGAGGAATTGGAAAGCGTACTTCTTAAAGGAATTACTCCAGGCGGTTTTTTCCTATTCGAAAGCTCCATTGAAACGAGAAACAGAATCTACGGCAATTTCGGAACGGCTTTATTTATTGATGTTGGAAACACATGGAACAGTTACAAAGAATTCAGATTCGACGGGCTTGCCGTCGCAGTAGGATTCGGACTAAGATATTATTCAAGTTTCGCTCCGATTAGGATTGACTTGGGTGTAAAAGCTTACGACCCCTTCGATAGACGTCCTTTCGGTGAAAGGATAAACGACTACCGGGGTTTTTGGAACACAACTTCAATTCAATTGGGAATAGGAGAAGCATTTTAAGAAAATAATTTTATATTTAATAATTGAATTTCCCCATCTTTTAGAAACGGGGGTTTTATGTTTCGCATTATAACTGAAGGGCTTGATTACAAAGAGCACGTTTTACTTAAAGACGGACAAGGAATTTTGTTAAAGCCCGCCACGCCCGCAGATTTTCCGCTAATTAAATCTTTTATGAAAAGGGTCTCCCGCGAAAGTTTACATATGAGATTTATGGCAGCCGTTTCGGAAGTCTCCGATGATTTAATTAAAAATTTGTGTACCGGCGATTTTAGAGAATCCGGTTGTCTTTTGGCAATTACGGGAGAAGGCGAAAACGAAAGAGTTGTAGGCGTGGGGAATTATACTGCAACAGGCAACGGGCGATCCGCAGAAATCGCATTTTTGATAGAAGATGATTTTCAAGGTAAAGGAATAAGTACTTTGCTTTTGGAACGGCTTGCCGGTTTGGCTGCGGCAAACGGAATAATAGAATTGGAAGCGGAAGTTCTGCCCGATAATCAACCGATGATTAATGTATTTAAGAGTTCGGGATTTACCGTTCACCAGGTTTGGAGTTCCGATACAATTCATATCGAACTTCCGGTTGGGAGCGCTGCGGCATTGTGGAAAAAAGCCGAATTGCGCGAGCGTATTGCGGTTGCAAATTCTCTCTCCCCCATATTAAATCCCAAAACCGTTGCCGTAATCGGTGCATCGAGAGATCAAAATTCAATCGGGAACATCATTTTCAGAAACATACTAAACGGAGGATTTACCGGAACCCTTTATCCCGTTAACCCCGAAGCAATATCGATTAACGGAGTGAAAGCTTACTCGAAAATTTCCGAGCTTCCCGAGAAAATTGATCTTGCAGTAGTTTCGGTTCCCGCAGAGAAAGTTTTACCCGCAGTAGAAGAAGCAATAAAAGCCGGAACGAAAGGATTCGTAATAGTCTCGGCAGGTTTTGCCGAAATTGGGGAAGAAGGGAAAAAACGGCAACAACAATTGGTTGAAATTATCCAAGCAAACGGTGTTAGGCTTGTAGGTCCTAGTTGTTTGGGAGTGATGAACACAAATCCGCAAATATTACTTAACGCAAGTTTAGCGCCGGAAATGGCTCCGCGCGGTCCAGCGGGATTCTTTTCGCATTCGGCGGCATTGGGCCTTGTAATTTTGGAATACGCAACGGAACACGGTCTCGGGTTTACTTATTTCGTTTCGGCGGGAAACCGGGCTGATGTAACTGGAAACGATTTGCTTCAATATTGGGAAGAAGACCCGGATACAAAAATGGCAATTATGTATCTCGAGTCTTTTAAAAATCCCAGAAAATTTGTGCGCGTCGCAAGAAGAATGTCTTACAAAAAACCGGTTTTATGCGTAAAGAGCGGAAGGAGCAGGGAAGGTAAAAAAGCTACAGAAAAACGGAGTGGAATTCCGGGCGCCGGCGATGTGGAAGTGGAAGCATTGTTCGAACAAACCGGAGTAATTCTTGCGGAAACCCTGGAAGACCTGTTCGATATTGCTTTGGTTTTGGCTCACCAACCTTTGCCAAAAGGTAACAAAGTAAGCATTATCGCAAATTCGGCCGGAATGGCAACCATATTCGCCGATTCGTGCGAAGCGAACGGTTTGGATATTGCCGGACCGGGTTTGGTTAATCTTGGAGCTTTCACTTCCCCGGAAAATTATGAAAAAACCGTCTTCGAAGCTTTAATAAACGATAATGTGGATGCGTTGTTAATCGGTTATGCTTGCGTTGGTAATTGCACAACGCAACCGTTCGCAAAAGCAATCAGAAACGGAGTTAAAAAAGCCGAAGAAACAACCAAAGTGCAAAAACCCGTTCTGCTTTGTTTGATGGGCGAAGTCGGATCGGTATCATTAATCGAGGAAGACGACGAAAAACGGATGTTTCCCGCTTTCCGGTTCCCCGAAGCTGCCCCTAAAGCCTTGGGAAAAATAGTGAAATATGTAAACTTCAAAAATGTTCCGCACGGCGAAATGGTTTGGTTCGAAGATATTAAAGCCGAAGAGAGTAGAAAACTGGTATTGCAAATAATCGAAAGTAATTCCGGTAAAGATGAAATTATTCAAGTGAAACCTTCCGATGCGGTTAAAATTTTGAAAAACTTTAACCTCGATATCGCCCTTACCGTAAAGGATGTTGCCGAGAGGGCAGAAGTTAAAGTTAAAACGGATTCTTTGTTCGGACCCTTAATCGAATGCAGAAAAAATTCTAAATCCGTTCTTCGGATTACTCCGCTTACCGATAGGGATATTAATGAAATTATTAAGGATTTGAATATTAACAACACAAACAAAATGAAAGAAATACTTGGTAAAATTTCCCAGTTGATTGAGGAAATCCCCTGGCTTTGGAGTTTGAAAATTACAGTTTTTTGTAAAGGACAAATTGCCATTTCACCCGAAGTTAAAATGGAGTTGAAAACTTCGGGAATAAAAAGACCTTCTTACTAAAAGAGGTATGATTAAATGTTAGTTCAAGAAATAATTCATAAAGAACCCGTAACTATTTCTCCGGATACAAAATTGTTCGCTGCATACGAATTGATGCTGAAAAAAAATATCCGGCATCTGCCCGTTTTGGAGAATGGTAAATTGGTTGGAATAATAACCGACCGCGATTTACGTTCGGCTACAAGTAAATTAGCCGAAGTACCGTTTCAACCGGAGGACGAAGTAGGAAAAATTATGGTTAAAAATGTGATAACCGTTCACCCGAAGGATCCGATAGATGTGGCGGCAAAGTTAATGCGAGAAAACAAAATTGGCTGTTTGCCTGTTATGGAAAACGATGCGCTCGTTGGAATCGTTACAATTTCCGATATGCTTGATGCTTTGCTTAAGCTTACCGGAGTTCACCGTCCTTCGGGCAGATTGGAAATTAACTTATCGGATAAACCAGGGGAATTAGCAAAACTTGCGCAACATTTGGCGGAAAGGAAAGTTAATATTCATTCCATTCTTACTTATCCCGCGGTGAACGGGAAAATCAGAATTGTGTTGCGGATCAGCACAATAGATATCCGCGGAATTGCGCAAGGTCTTTGCAATGCCGGTTTCGAAGTAATATGGCCGACTCAAATGTCATGTGCGGATTAGTTGTTCACCCGAAATATTTGGATTACGATTTAGGCGACCGGCATCCGTTCAGTCCGCTCCGCATTCAAATGGTTACGGAGCTTTTAACGGAATTGGGTCACAAATTGAAGTTTGAAACTCCGGAAGTTGTTCCACCGGAAAAACTGGAAATCATTCATGACCCGGAATATATTGAAGTTGTTGAAAAAGCCGGTAAGGGAATTGAGGCGGAAAATTTTGAGCAGTACGGTTTGGGTACAGCCGATAATCCCGTTAAAACCGGAATGGCGGAATCTGCGAGATACATTGCGGGCGGAACATTGCACGGAGCAAAATTGTTGTTGGAAGGTAAATTTAACAAAGTGTTGCAATTCGGCGGTGGGTTTCATCATGCCCGTAAAAACCTGGCTGCCGGTTTTTGTTTGTATAACGATTTGGCATTGGCAATTAAGGAAATGACGTTGCACGGTTGGCATGTTGCTTATCTCGATATCGATGTGCATCACGGCGACGGCGTACAAGAACTTTTTTACGATGACGATAAAGTGATGACTATCTCTTTACACGAATCGGGCGAATTTCTTTTCCCGGGAACAGGGTGGATTTACGAATCGGGAAAGGGAATGGGGAGATCGCTCAAACTTAACTTACCCCTTGAACCTTTTACGGAAGGTGATTCTTACATTTTTGTTTTAGAAAAACTGTTGGACGAAGCTTTATCGTATTTCAAACCGGATGCTTTAATCGTGCAAGCGGGAGCCGACCCGCACTTTTCGGATCCCCTTGCGGATTTAATGCTTACCACAAACGATTTCGAAAAGATATACAAAATCATTTTGCAGAAAACCGATGCGTACGCAAAGGGAAAGGTTATGTTTACTTTCGGAGGAGGTTATTCGCTTGTGGCAACCGCGAGAATATGGAGTTTATTGTATTTGGTTTTAACCGGCTCCGGAATTCCGGATAAATTACCTGTTGCATGGAAACAAAAATGGGAGGAAAGACTGGGAATTAAAATCAGCGATTCTTTTCACGATCCCAATCCTTCCTACAACCCTATTCCCCGAAAAGAGGAAATTACAAATCATAACAAAGATATGCTCAGGCGTTTACTCGATATGGTAACACCCGATTGGCTTTAATTTTTTTCTTTGCCGAATCTACCGTAATAAACATCTTTAATGAATTTAATTACACCGTTCATAAAAAATTCTTGGTCGTCCCACATTGCCATGTGACTTCCGTTCGGGCAATATAAATATCTGCCATTCTGAACCAATTCAGAAATTTCTTTCATATCTTCGGGATTCATCGTATCGTATTTGGCTCCAACCGAAAGAGTCGGGACTTTAATTTGCGGAAGACGGTCGGTAATCGTCCAGCCTTGCAAATTTCCGCCGGGTACAAATTCGCTCGGTCCTTGCATAAATTCGTAAACGTGTGCGTTCATGTGTTTGAAACTCCGCATCACAGGTTCGGGCCATTTATCTATCGGCATGCGCAAAATATGGCGCGTGTAATATTCTTTGAAGACCAAATCCTGGTAAACCGGATTATGAAAATCTTTTCGTTCTTCGTAATACTTGAGTGTGTCTAACAAAGTAGGTCTGAGTTGATTTCGCAATTTTGTATTGTAAACAACATATTTGTCAAAACTCGAAGTCATATTGCAAATAATCAACCCTTTCAAATTTTCTTGATATTTGACCGCATATTCCATTGCGAGCAAACCGCCCCATGAATTTCCGAGAAGGAAAAAATTATCTTTGTTTAAGCCAAGGGCTTTGCGTACTTGCTCCACTTCTTCCACGAACCGGTCAAGAACCCACAAACTGTCGTTATCCGGTTGATCGGAATAATAAGACCCCAATTGATCGTATTCATAAAATTCTATGTTCGCTTTCGGGAAAAAGCTTTCGAAGCATTCCATATATTCGTGTGTAAATGCGGGTCCGCCGTGCAGTAAAAGCACTTTCATCGGACTATTTCCGAAACGTTTCGTCCAGACCTTGTATCCTTCTTTGAGCTTTATCATTTGAATCCCCGCTGCTTGATATTCACCGGGTGTTTTAAAATCAAGATATTCACATGTTTTTTCTTGGGCTCTCGTATTGGAATGTAAGGCGGTGAAAATAACGGCAGTTAATAAAACTACCCGAATTATTTTAAGCATGGTTTACCTCCCGGCAGTTTGTTTATTATTCGGAAATTTATTCTTCTTGCTCAAATTAACATTGGGAACAAATTAGCAATTTCAAAATATAATTGCACGGAAGAATTTAATTTGAAAAAGGAGACGGAAAATGAATGAAGTTAACAACGATCTAACTGTTCTAACCGAGTATAAACGCACAAACAATATTAAAGATTTTGGAAAAGTTTTATCCAAGTTCATTCCAAATTTGCGAAAGTATATCCGCACAAAACTTAAAATTGCCGAGACCAAAAAAAAGATTCCCAAAGGTATGTATACTCCCGATGATATACTTGATGAAATTTACTTGAAAGTTTTTAACGAATTTGATGATTCCGATAAAAATCCGGATAGTTTAAAATTAAAGCTTTTTATGATTACGAATGAATTACTAAGCGAAAAAATAAAAACGGAGAATTGGCGAACTAAAAAAGTCGACATCGATGAAATAATGAAAGAAGAATTAAAAACATTGGAAGAAAATTTTACAGTTGATGCCGACGGCGATTTTGTGATGTTTGATGAATTGGATGATATTTCTTACAAGCAAGAAGAATTTAAACCGAACTTAATTATTTTGGGTAAATCTTTGGAAGAAGACCTTATTAAATCTCTTGATTTGGAAGAAAAAGGCATAAGCGAAGATTTGGAAAAGAGAAAAACACTCGGTCAGCTTTATGCGGAATTGAGCGAATTGAGTCAGTCCATTTTGGATTTGTATGCTTTCGGTAATTTATCGGTTGAAGAAATTGCCGAAGTGCAAAATATGAAAGTTGAAGACGTTGAAAGATTTATCTCAAAAATTAAAATCCGTTTTCAAACATATATTTCGTAATTTTTTGGATTGAGAAAAAAGCGCTGACATAAAAATTAAACTGTCATCCCATCCGCAAATGGTGGATTGCTTATAACCTGTCATCCCGAACTCGTTTCGGGATCTAAAGTGAACTCTCCATTTCAACCCGCAAACGCCGTCAGGCGTGGCATATTTATAGAACAATCATTCTAACATAAAAACCAAAACTCCGCTAGGAGCGGCACAGATTAATCAAAATACAAATAAAAGGTGTCACCCCGCTGGGGTTTTAACGTTAATGGGATTATGATTATTATAAATATTGAACCCCCTACGGAGTTCGGGCGGTTTTTAATGTTTGAAACATTGCAGCTATTTCGCTAATCAAATCTAATTATTGGGACGCAAGGTTTGCATCCCTTACGTTTTGCGTTTCTTACGTTTTATACCACCGTGTGGACGGTGGTAGCAGTGAATCACTTCTGTGAAAATCTGTGACGAAATCCGTGCGAATCCTCCTGCGGCGAACAGCATGACACTTATAACACGGCTTCCCGCTTTCCTTATAAAAAGATATTTTGTATTTTTTACACTTCTTAAATCCAAACCATATAATAAATCCGGAAGAATTTATGCAGAAAGACGAACTGGGGATTAAATTAAAGAAAAGATATGAAGTTACCGGTCAACCCGAAGAAATTTTAGAATCATTTAAAAATAAATTATCCAAAGAAAATAAAAATGTTTACGGTCATGTTGTAAACGAAAAAATATTTTTGAAAATTCCGCCCGCTCTGCAAGAATGGTGGTCGCCTCAAATGACTATTTCGGTGGAGCGATGCGAAGAAGATGAATCCAAAACAAAAATTTTTGAAAACATCGGACCGAATCCATCCACCTACACACTTACGATGTTTATTTTCTTCGGAGCGGGAACCACAATTGTATTGTCGCTAATGTGGCTCTTTTCCCTTTTAACTTTGGGTCACGATTACAGTACGGCTTTAACTATAATTGCCGTTGCGGTTGTAATTATCGCACTGGTATTTTATATAATTTACAACGGAAGACGCAAAGCCAGAACTCAAATGCAAAGCTTGCGCGATTTTGTTAATTCCGTTTTAGATGAAAAGCTGGTGGAATAAAACATTTACGAACCTATAAATTTTCTTTGCTTTTCGTCTGTTAAATCGTAACGGTTTTGAAGGTAATCCGGAAAAATATTTTTACCGGAAGTTTACCTTTCACCCAATATTAATTCAACGTTAATGGTTTTCCCGTTTCTTTCCACCGTTAAAACAACTTTATCGCCGGGTTGATGTTTTTTTAGTAAATTCGAGTAGTCCCGTAAATTGGCAACGGTTTCACCGTTGAATTTTTTTATAACATCACCTTTTTGAAGCCCGGCTTTTTCCGCAGGCGAAGAAGGCACCAAGCCGCCAATTTTTACTCCTTTTCCGTTGAAAGCAAAATCCGGAATTGTGCCGGTGCTTGCTCTTCTTGTCGTTTTATTTTTCACGGCGGACTTCGTAACCTTTTTGCCGGATGCAATTTCACCTTGAAAATTCAACGGTTCTTTTCTATCGGCTAAATAATTAATTACTTCCTTTGCCACGGTAGCAGTTTTAACCATTCCGTCGGCGTCAATTTTATCCGGCGTATCCGTCGGGCGGTGGTAATCCAAATTAGGTCCGCTGAAAAATTGTACTGCCGGAATCCCGTTGCGTATAAAAGAAACTTGATCGCTTGCATCCAATTGCTGGGTTACCAAATCGGTTGGTATTCCGGTTACGAAATCTGTTCCCATAAAAATAAATTTCCATTCCCTTGCACTGTTGCCGTTTAGTATTAATAATTTTTTACCTTCCAATCTTCCGACAGTGTCGAGATTAATATCCGCAATTGTGTTATCGGGCGTGGCGGGAAAGTGTTTTACGAAATATTTCGACCCGAGAAGTCCCGCTTCTTCACCCGAAAAAGCAACAAACATAATGGTTCTTTTTGGTTTTGCCGATTTAGCCAATGATTTTGCCAACTCGAGTAAAACAGCAACTCCGCTTGCATTATCGTCTGCGCCGTAGTGAATTTTTCCTTTGTTACCTTTTCTTACGTCGGGCCAACCTAAACCCAAATGATCGTAATGAGCGGAGATTATTACATAAGTGTTTTTCAATTCCGGATCATTTCCGGGTATAACTCCAACTATGTTTTTTATTTCTATTTTACCTTTGTCTTTAAAATTATGCGTAAAGTTTTGGTAGTAAGTTTTATTATCCCCGGACGGAATTAATCCGGCTTTTTTAAATTCGTTTGCAATATATCCGGCGGCTTTGTCTAATTCGGGAGTGCCAAGACCGCGCCCCTTCATTTCCGCAGAAGCAAGAAAATTTACATGTTCCAACATTCGCTTTGCCGAAAAAACGGGTGCAAGCTTTGCCAAAGCTTTTCTTTCGGGAAATTTGGGTTTTACGTCTCCGGCAGATTTATTCAGAGTTTTTATAAGCGGCGAATTAACGGTTTTCCACTGACCTTTCTCAATATTTGTCGGTTCATCGCCTTCGAAAGCCAAGTAACTGTATTTGCCGTAGTGGGGAAGTTTTCTCACCAAGCCCGGAATTGCTTTTTCGTTGTTTACCGAAAAGAATACGAAAACTTCTTTTACGTTTTTGGGGTTTCTTGCCGAAATTATGAAAGATTTATTTTCCGCAGGTATTTCTTTTTTCCCGAACTTAACCGAATTTTTCAAAACGGCGGCATCATGCTTTTTAATTATATTGCCGAATTGATTTAAGAATTTATTTTCGAATCCCAAAATCCAAACGGATTTGTTTTCAGGCAAAGTTTCCACTTCGTCGTCAGTCACAACATCAAACCGGTCTTCTTTTTTGTTAATCCAGTTTTGAACAAACTTTTCGTATAATTTTTTATCGGATGAATTTGCTGGTAAAACAATTAAAGATTTTTTGGCGCCGTAAGCCGTCGACAATGCCGGAGGCACTTCGTTGGGGTCCACTTTTCTGAATACATCGTAGTAAGGATCGATATAAACGCGGAGTGGTTTGCTTTTTACGTTTATGCTAAATCTTTCGTTTTTCTTATTCATAGATACTTTTTCCGGGTGCATTCCTTCTGAAGTTAAAATATAAACCGGAATATCGATTGCAAATGCATCGCCGGATTGGGTTTGCTCAAACTCGATTGTTACATCATAAAAATCGCGCAAAGGTTTGACTTCAATGTTTTTCAAATTAAGGACGGGCGCTCCTTTTCTGTTTACCCATTGTTCGAAAAACGGTTTGAAATTTTCCCCCGTAATTTCTTCGAAGGATTTCCGGATATCATCAAAGGAAGCGACTTTAAATTTGTAATTGCGGTAAAAGTGTTGGAACGATTTAACAAAGTTCTCGTCACCCGTTTTTATTCGTAACATGTGCCACATCATTAACGATTTACCGTAACCTATTGCTTCACTTGATGCATTATATCTCGAAATAAATTTTTTAAGAGGGAAATCGTTTTTTACGTTAACGTAATCTGTAAATTTTTGTAATGTTGATCGGCGGTATTCAACGCCTTTCCCACGTTGCTCCTTTATCAGATGATCCGCCATGTAAGCCGTTAGACCTTCGCACCAATTTCCGTTTTTGAAATCGACATATACACTGTTTCCCCACCAATTGTGTAACAGTTCGTGAGGATAAGAAGAATGAAGAATGAACGGGAAACGGATTATCTTTTGTCCGAGCAGTGTAAACGAAGGCATTCCGTAACCGGTTTCCCAAAAGTTTTCCACCAAAGCGAATTTCCAATAAGGATAAGGACCTATCAGCTGTCTGTACATTTCCAAATATTGTGCGGTGGTTTCCAGGTATTTATTTGCAAGCGATTCATCGGGTGTTCTTAGAAATGCCATAGCCAATACGTTCCCAACGGGATATTGGTATTCCGTGAATTTTGCCCCGATGAGAAAAACTTCTTCTTGCGGTTCGGGTGAATTCCATACATCGATGTGAAAATCTATTTCGTTTTTACTTTCGGTGCGCTTACCTTGGGAAACGCTTTTCCAGCCTTTGGGTAAAACGGTTTTAAGGTTGAAAGTAATTAATTGGTCTTTAAATTGAGGCACCCAATAAGTTGAACCGGCAAGGTAAATACCAAGGGTATCGATGATGCCGGGCGATTCGCTGAATCCGCGTTGATAATTTTCTTCGCTTTGTTTTACCGGGGAATGAATTTTCCCTTTGTAAACAAGTTTGAATTTTACTCCGGCGGGGAAGTCTTTTTTCAGCAAAAGTTCATATTCGTTAAGCAATAATTTATTTTTATTTCCCGCATCGTCCCTATCCATTCCGATATCTTTAGCGGGAACGTTAACGCCCGTAATAATTAATCTTATCCCTTTGGTTTTTAGCAATGGTTTAAGGTTTGCGTTCAGTTTGAATTTTATAGTGTTCTCGGAAAGTTCAGGCGGAACTCTTATTTCGTCCGTTACTTCAATGTATGAATTTTGCGGAAATACTTTTGCGGTTATTTCGTGATGGATTTTTTTTGTTTGAGCAATAACCACAATATTGAACAATACGATTAAAATCAAAAATCTCTTCATTTTATCACCTTGGGGAAACGTAAAAAATTTCATACATCAATATATAAATAACCGCAATTTGTTTGATACTGACATTTTTTTCTTTTTTTATATTAAATATTTAAACCCGATATCCGATAATACAAAAACAAAGGCATCAATTTAGTTAAACAAAACTCGGAGAAATAATGGCACTTCTGGAATGGTCTGATAAACTAAGCGTTCACATCGATGAAATCGATGCTCAGCACAAAAAGCTAATCGATTTAATTAACCGGTTGAATGAAGCATGGAAGGAAGAATTTAAAAGAGAAGATGTTCGAGGTGTTTTTATGGAATTGATTGATTATACCAAATATCATTTTACTTCCGAAGAAAAGTATATGGAGCAAAATAATTATCCCGATTTGGAAGCTCATAAGAAACAGCATCAAAAGTTTATCGATAAGTTAAATAAGTTGCAAGCAAAGTGCTCATACAATTCGCATGAAGTTTACACCGATTTACTAAGTTTTCTTTCGAATTGGATTGTTGTTCATATCATGCACAGCGATCAACATTATGTTCCTTATGTAGCGGGTGTGAAACAATAATCACACCCCCGATACCTATTGTGTATCAGTGAGCAAACTTTTTTGACTAGTAATTATATCTTATCTGTACCCCATGTATTGAACAGATTTATAAATAATTTAAGGTGTAATAATATACTAAGTTCATTATTCATTTAAAGTACACCTCTGCTGGTGTTTTATAATTTAATGATTGATGAATCCGC